>OASZ01000379.1_pt1 | contig 45300 bp, 40 predicted proteins | sample 1501241 | NCBI WGS metagenome assembly OASZ01 (sample SAMEA2579926, study PRJEB22360) | human gut metagenome | biome: human gut; feature: human-associated habitat; material: faeces | place: Denmark | collected 2008/2010 | reverse complement strand
ATCGGGGCGGGTCCTAAGGTCTTTCACCAACCTATGAGCAAGCTCATGTGGGCTTAGACCTTTTGACCCTGGCATCATTAAATTAGAAGCAGAGGAATAAGTCGGTAACCGGATGTGGATAAAACCTAAGATTTCTGAAAGAAATGTTAAAAACTTATGAAGTTGGTTGAGGTTTAAAATAAATCGTGCTATAATCGGGCGTGTTACAAAGAAAGGATTCAGAAAAGAGCAGTTGGGACAGAGTGGTTTGTTCGGAAGTCCACGCGGATGGCAGAGGGAGTGTCGTGTATGAAGTGGAGAGCAAAGGCAGGGGCATTTTTAAAAAAGTATAAGCATATGTGGGTATTTTTGTATGCGTTTATTTATATGCCGTGGTTTTTATTTTTGGAGAAGCATGTTACGACAAAGTATCATGTGATGCAGACGGCACTGGATGAAAGGATTCCTTTTATTGAGTACTTTATCGTACCGTATCTGATGTGGTTTGCGTTTATTGCTGTTGTATTTCTGTACTTTTTCTTTACGGATGTGCAAGGATTTTATAAGCTGGCAGCAATCTCATTTGCCGGGATGACGATTTTCCTGATTATCTGTACCTTTTTCCCGAACGGACAGGATCTCAGACCGGTGGTATTTGAACGGGAGAATATTTTTGTGGATGCGGTGAGGGTTCTCTACAGGACAGATACCTGTACCAATGTATTTCCGAGCCTGCATGTGTTTAATTCCTTATGTGCATGTATAGCGATCCATGAGAGTGAGAAAGTGAGAACGCATAAGGCAGTCTGCATTTCAGCGTATGTGCTGGCGGGACTGATCATACTTGCGACGATGTTTCTGAAGCAGCATTCAGTACTTGATGTCATAGGAGCAGCGGTGATGGCATTTGTTCTTTATCAGATCGTATATGCACCGGAAAAAAAGCGGGTGCCGGGATATATGAAGCGTGCCGTATTACAGGAGAATAAATAAATTTTCAGGCCAGGGTGTGGAATGTACCCTGGCTTTTTAGAAGAAATCTAGTAGAAAAGGAAGAATATTAGTGTTATAATTAAGAACAATACGAGAAAATCAGAAGGAGACGGAAGAATATGAAAAAGATTATGCTTACCGGTGATCGTCCGACAGGAAAGCTCCATGTGGGACATTATGTTGGATCGTTGAGGCGTCGGGTAGAGCTTCAGAATACGGGAGATTTTGATGATATATTTATTATGATCGCAGATGCACAGGCGTTGACGGATAATGCGGATAATCCGGAAAAGATCCGGCAGAATATTATAGAGGTAGCCTTGGATTACCTTGCATGCGGTCTGGATCCTGCAAAGTCAACTTTATTTATCCAGTCCCAGATACCGGAGTTATGTGAACTTTCATTTTATTATATGAACCTGGTGACAGTATCCAGACTTCAGCGGAATCCAACTGTCAAGTCAGAGATTCAGATGAGAAATTTTGAGGCAAGCATTCCGGTTGGATTCTTTACTTATCCGATCAGCCAGGCAGCAGATATCACAGCATTCAAGGCAACGACCGTTCCTGTCGGGGAAGATCAGATGCCGATGCTGGAGCAGACAAAAGAGATCGTACATAAGTTTAATTCTGTGTACGGTGAGACTCTGGTAGATCCGAAGATTCTGCTCCCGGAGAATGAAGCGTGCCTGCGTCTTCCGGGTATTGACGGAAAGGCAAAGATGAGCAAGTCCCTCGGAAACTGTATATATCTTTCAGAAGAGCCGGATGAGATCAAGAAAAAGGTATTCAGTATGTTTACTGATCCGAACCATATTCGTATTGAAGATCCGGGAAGTCTGGAGGGAAATACTGTATTTACTTATCTGGATGCATTCTGCAGACCGGAGTATTTCCCGGAATTTTTGCCGGAGTATAAGAATCTGGATGAATTAAAAGAGCATTATCAGCGTGGCGGACTGGGAGATATGAAAGTGAAGCGTTTCCTGAATAATGTACTTCAGGCTGAATTAGAGCCGATCCGTAACCGCAGAAAAGAGTGGCAGAAGGATATTCCGGCAGTTTATGAAATTCTGAAGACCGGAAGTGAGAAAGCAGAAGCAGTTGCTGCACAGACCTTGAAAGAAGTAAAGGCAGCCATGAAGATCAACTACTTTGAAGATCAGGCATTGATCGCATCTCAGATAGAGAAGTTTGCAAAATAAAAAAGCAGGCACAGACTTTGGTTTGTTGCTCGCATGAATGAGTCGGGGGCTTTTGCCCCCGACATCTTGTTATGTCTGTATCATTGCATCTGATGTCTGGATGGGCAACAAAAAAGAGATTGCAATCTGCAATCTCTTTTGACGTGCGATAGAAGATTCGAACTCCCGGCCTTCTGATCCGTAGTCAGACGCTCTATCCAGCTGAGCTAATCGCACATATCACTGTTCCTCAACAGCGAATTTAATTATATAGGATGAATTGAAAATTGTCAACACCCAAAATTAAAAAAATGAAAAAATTTAAAATCCTCATTGTTGGGGGCTTTTGCCCCCAACATCTTATAATGATTCCGTAATTATTCCTCAATGATCTGAATTTCAAGATAATCAAAATCAATTTCATCAATGAAAGAATCCTGATAAAATCTGGCACGTGAATGGCGTTTAAATTCATTGATCGTGGAATCAAGCCACAGAGGTTTACTCAGATCAAATTCATAGCAGATTTCATCCAGGGCATGAAAAATTTTATGCGTACGGGTATCATCGGATTCATCACAAATGACGAGATCCTTTAACATTCGGTTATCTTTAAATTCTTTTCCCCATAAACGGAACATATGTCTACCTCTTTCATTTAAAAGTCCAAGATCAGCAAAGATCAGACTTAACAGTCACATTTCAGAAAGTTATCTCCGGTTATTCTATCATATTGAAGATAAAAATCCAATAAGACAGAAAAAAATCCCAATTGAAAAATCCCGTTGCCTGAGGGAATGGATTTTGTTATAGTAGATAAGGTAACAGAAAACAGACGGAAAAGTGAAATGGGGATAAAGAAATGATCAGAGAATGCAATGCATCAGATTTGGAGACTTTAGAAGCATATTTAAAGGAAGAAGTATATGGAAAAGTAATTCTGTCACTGATAGAAAAAAATGGCTTTGAGCAGGCAGCCCAGAGTGTTTACGGAGATTTTGAAGAAGGCGTATGCAAGGGGGTATATCTTTGCATTTATAAGAATCTGCTGCTTTACTGTAAGGAGAATCAGGTGGATATTGATTTCCTGGAGCAGATTGTTTCCATGCAGGTGCCGGAAGTGGTGGCAGGAAGACCGGAATAATGTAAATGTTATAAGCTGGCTTCTGACAGATTACCGGCAGGAAAAGGCAGCTGCCATGCCGGAACTTCTGGATCAGGAGGGGCAGCCGCTGGAGTCCGACGAGGAATGCAGCGGAGCAGTTGAAAAAGGCTGGGGTATTCTGCTGAAATAGGTAAAAGGAAGTAAAATTGGAGAGAAGAAATGAAGAGAATATTTATTGATGGTCTGAGCGGTATGGCACAGGGCTTATTTGCAACGCTCATTATAGGAACGATCATACAGCAGATCGGCTTATTTGTGGGCGGTGATTATGGGAATCTGATCTATATGATCGGAAAAGTGGCTGCAGGCCTGACCGGAGCAGGAATTGGTGTCGGTGTGGCGAGAAAGCTGGAGGCACAGCAGTTAGTGACGGTTTCGGCTGCAGTAGCCGGAATGATCGGTGCATTTGCGTCAAAACTGCTGGCAGGACAACTGATCGTCGATGGCAATCTGGTGCTGGCAGGGCCGGGAGAGCCGCTGGGAGCGTTCATTGCTGCTTATCTTGCAATTGAAATTGGAATTTTAGTGACAGGAAAGACAAAACTGGATATTATTCTTACCCCATTGGTATGTATCGGTACGGGATCTGTAGTGGGACTGGTTGCAGGGCCGCCGATTTCAAAATTTATGGCATGGCTTGGGTCACTGATCAACTGGGGAACAGAACAGCAGCCGTTTCTGATGGGCATTGTAGTATCGGTTCTGATGGGAATCTTTCTGACACTGCCGATCAGTTCCGCAGCGATCGGGGTGATTCTGAATCTGTCGGGACTGGCAGCGGGAGCTGCGACAGTTGGCTGCTGCTGTAATATGATCGGATTTGCAGTCGCAAGTTATCGTGAAAATAAACTGGGTGGCTTTGTGGCACAGGGAATCGGAACGTCCATGCTTCAGATGCCGAATATCATACGGCATCCTCAGATATGGATTCCGCCGATCCTGTCAAGTGCGATCCTTGGGCCGGTCAGCACGATGCTGCTTCATATGACCAATAATGCTACGGGTTCAGGAATGGGAACAGCCGGACTGGTAGGGCCTTTGATGACATGGCAGGTCATGACGGCTTCAGAAGATCCAATGATCGTTCTGGTTAAAATGATTACAATCCAGTTTGTCCTTCCGGCTGTTGTGACACTTGGAATTTCAGAACTGATGAGAAAGAAAAAATGGATTCATCCGGGAGACATGAAACTGGAACTTTAAAATCCTTAAAAATATATAAAGGATATCAGCAATCGTGTGACACTGTGAAGAATCCATGGTATACTAAAGAAAGAAATAACAACCAAATAGGAGATGTCCACGATGAAAAGTGAACAACAGGTTGAAGCTGCAGTTAAGAGCTATGAGGATGTTGACAGTTGGAAGACCGTGATATTTTTATATAATGCGGCACTGAAAGAAGTCGGCACCAAGCTTGAAATCCTGAATGATGAATTTCAGCATGTGCATCAGTATAATCCCATTGAGCATATCAAGACCAGAATTAAGACACCGGAAAGTATCGTGAAGAAATTAAAGCGTTACGGTTATGAGACCTCGATCGAGAATATGGTCCGGTATATCAATGATATAGCAGGTGTCAGGCTGATCTGCTCTTTTACCTCCGATATATACCGGCTGGCAGAGATGATCGGGAATCAGAGTGACCTGAAAGTATTATCAATTAAAGATTATATCAAGAATCCGAAAGAAAGCGGATACAAGAGTTATCATATGCTGGTTTCCGTACCAATCTTTCTTTCAGACAGTGTGGTAGATACGAAGGTCGAGATTCAGATCCGTACGATCGCCATGGATTTCTGGGCAAGCCTGGAGCATAAGATTTATTATAAGTTCGAGGGAAATGCACCGGATTACATAAGCCGTGATTTAAGAGAGTGTGCGAAGATGGTTTCAGAGCTGGATGAGAAGATGCTTCAGTTGAATGAAGCAATCCAGGAGTGCATTTTAAAAGAATCAGATCGGGAACGGCTGGAAGGAGTCTGCCGGGATGTAATCGGAAGCAGAGAAGAACAGAAGCTGATGTCAGCGGAGTCTGCAGCAGAAGACCCTAAAAAAGAAGATCAAAAAGGCTGAAAAAGTCAGCAGAAAAGATTAGTGCTTTATAAAAGCCGAAATAAAAACTGAATAAGGAGAGAAACCGGATAGGGGAAGATGATTTGCTCAGGTACATTTCCTGTATCCGGTTTTTTGTTTAATTTTAACGGGAGAGCAGAAAATGAAAAAGAAGAGAATGGTATTAGTGATGGCTGTCAGTGCAATGTGCATGATGGCAGGATGCGGAAATACAGTAAAAGATGGAACAGAGGCATTGGAGCAGGGAGATTATGATACTGCGATCGCTTCTTTTGAAGAGGCAGCAGGAAGTGATGATAAAGAAGAAGCAGCAGAAGGATATTGTGGACTTGGAATGACATACTATGAGCAGAAGCAGTATGATCAGGCACTGGAGATGCTGGAAAAGGCTTTTGATAATGGGACAGTAAAGACGGCAGAGCTGTGTAATCTTGCCGGAACGTCAGCTCTTTGCAAGGAGGATTATGCAAAAGCCCTGGAGTATATCCAGGAGGGAATCGCACTGGCAGAAGAAAAGCAGGGAAATAAGAAGCAGGAAGATAAGAAGCAGGAGACGTTGCTTCAGGAGATGAAATATAATGAGATCATCTGTCTGGAAAAGACCGCAGACTGGGAAATGGCAAAAGAAAAAATGTCAGAATATCAGGCGGCTTATCCAGAGGATGAATCAGTAGCGAAAGAAGCAGAATTTTTGCAGACGAGGTAAAATGCAGATGTATAATATGGATGATATCAGAGAACGCGTCATCCTGGTGGGCGTGGATACAGAAGGCGGTGAGACTGCAGAACGGTCATTGGATGAACTGGCAGAGCTTGCGGCTACAGCAGGGGCTGAGGTGACTGGCAGACTGATCCAGACCAGGGAGTGCGTACACCCGGCAACCTATATCGGGCGTGGAAAACTGATCGAATTAAAAGAACTGTTGTGGGAAACTGAGGCAACAGGGATCATCTGTGATGATGAACTGAGCAGTACCCAGCTTGGCAATCTGGAAGAAGAACTGGATTGCAAAGTACTGGACAGAACGCTTCTGATCCTGGATATTTTTGCCGCAAGAGCTGTATCGGGAGAGGGAAAGATCCAGGTAGAACTGGCTCAGCTCAGATACCGGGCATCCCGTCTGTCGGGACTGGGAAGATCACTGTCAAGACTGGGCGGCGGAATCGGTACAAGAGGTCCGGGAGAAAAAAAGCTGGAAATGGATCGCCGTCTTATCCGGGAGCGGATCAGTCGTCTGAAAAAAGAACTGGCAGATGTGGAGCGGCACAGAGAATTGCTCCGCAGTCAGCGGAATCAGTCAGGAATGAAAGTGGCAGCACTGGTAGGATATACGTCAGCAGGAAAAAGCAGTATTGAAAATGCGTTGACAAATGCAGGGATTTTAGAAGATGCCATGCTTTTTTCTACGCTGGATACAACGACAAGAGCTTTGCAGCTTGACGGTACGCAGGAGATTCTTCTGACGGACACGGTCGGATTTATCAGAAAGCTCCCACATCATCTTATAGAAGCTTTTAAAAGTACACTGGAAGAGGCAAAATATGCCGATATCATTATCCACGTTGTAGATGTATCGAATCCGAGGATGGACGAGCAGATGTATGTGGTCTATGATACATTACGTCAGATGGGAGCGGAAGGAAAACCGGTGATCACACTGTTCAATAAGCAGGATCGGCTGGAAAAAGAAGAAAGTCATAAAGATTTTCAGGCAGATTACTCGATTGCCACATCGGCTAAGACCGGACAGGGGCTGGACAAACTGAAGGCAGCATTGCTGGAGATCATCCGACGGGATCAGATCTATGTGGAACGTCTGTATCCTTTTGCAGATGCCGGTAAGATACAGATGATCCGGAGCAAAGGACAGCTTCTGTCAGAAGAGTATCTGCCGGAAGGGATTCAGATCAAAGCGTATGTTCCGCAGGATGTTTACGGGAAACTTTAAATGAAATACATTTTGTAAAAATGACCGGAGCGGTGAAAATGAATGACAGCTTTATCAGATAAAGCCGCCATCCATTCCGATGATCTGCCCGGTCATATAGGACGGGGAACTGCAAAGGAGCAGAACCAGTTCAGCGACTTCTTCCGGGGATGAAAATCTGCCGGAAGGGATTTCCTCTGCAAGGGCGGCACGTTCTTCTTCGTTCAGCCGTGCATTCATTTCCGTATCAATGACACCGCAGGCGATGGCATTGACCTGGATATTACTGGGAGCAAGTTCTTTGGCAAGAGCCTTTGTCAGACCATGAATGCCGGATTTGGTTGCGGAATAGGCAGCTTCGCAGGAAGCACCGGCAGTTCCCCACATGGAAGAAATGTTGATGATCCGTCCACATTTCACAGAGACCATATGTGGAATGGCGGCACGGCAGCAATAGAAGACGGAAGAAAGATTCGTCTGAAGAAGAGAAGACCAGTCTTCGTCTGTCATATCGGTAAGCAGACCAAACCAGGCAATGCCGGCGTTATTGACCAGAATGTCGATACCGCCGGTTTCTTTTTCAATCTGACAGAACATAGATTTTACCTGGGACGGATCACCGACATCTCCGGGAAGAAGGGTACAGGTACCGCCACAGGAAAGAATCTCATCCTGTAAAGAATGAAGAAGGGCGATATTTTGACGGCAGTTGATAAATACATGATATCCGGCTTTTGCAAAAGCAATCGCACAGGCTCTTCCGATACCGCGGGAAGAACCAGTTACCAATACAGATTTTTTATTCATAATAATTTGTCACCTCATATATAAAGATGTCAGGGTCAAAAGCCCCCGACTTTGATGCCTACGGATTGCTCCGTGCTACGCACTCCCACAATCCTACCCAATCTTCGCATATCGTGGGATTATCATCCCACTTTTATGCTCATATCGGGGCGGGTCCTAAGGTCTTTCACCCACCTATGAGCAAGCTCATGTGGGCTTAGAACTTTTGACCCTGGCATCATATAAAATAGTAGTCAGTTTTCAGTTGGCAGGCGTATGACAAAAGATCCATCCGATCTTTTTTAGTATAGACTCAGTATAGCATGAATAAGCTGTGAGAGGGAATGAAAATAGTGGAGCAGAAATATGGAAAATAGAAAAAGAGAACGGATCATAGAAGCCGGAATGGCATTGCTGCTTGTCATAACGCTTCTGGCAGCAGGACAGTCAGGAAAGATTCCGGTTGTGAAGAGTCAGGAGATACAGGTTCAGGCTGATTCAGGGAAAGAGAACGAAAGTAAAGAAAAAGGAAATACGGAGAATACAGATTCGGAGACAACGGGTACAGAGAAAAATTCCGGGGATACCGGGAAAAATGAAAGTGGATCTGATATGGAAAGCGTTGCAGTGGCTGCTTCTGCTGCCCAATATCCCATTATGGGAAAAAGCGATGTATCCGTACAGGAAATGGTCGATTATTTTAACAGATCAGGACGAACTTATCCGGCTGCAGCACTGGCAGCAGGAGGGGCGGATTCTATCGAGACATTTTGCCAGATTTATTATGAAGAGGCAACTGCAGAAGGAGTCCGACCGGAAGTTGCCTATGTACAGGCAATGAAAGAAACCGGTTTTCTTCAATATGGAGGAGATGCATCCATTGAACAGTATAATTTCGCAGGGATCGGAACAACCGGAAATGGAGTGCCGGGAAATTCATATGCGGATGTGCGGACAGGAATACTGGCACAGGTTCAGCATCTGAAAGCATATGCAACAACGGAACCATTGAATGAAGCGTGTGTAGATGAGCGGTATGAATATGTAAAGAAAGCGGCAGCTCCGTATGTACAGTGGCTGGGGCAGCAGGAAAATCCACAGGGAACAGGCTGGGCGACTGGAAAGAATTACGGATATGATATCGTGGAAATGATAAAGAAAATGAGGGAGGGCAGTGAAACCTGATGCACTGCTCTCTTTTTTTAAAGAGTCACTTATACTGCGACGGGACGATTCACTTCAGTTTGTTGCTTTTATAAACAAAAAATTATATACTAAAAGAAAAATTGGGAGATCAGGGAATGAAAATTAAAGAAGGATATATTTTAGATGAAATAGGAGATCAGAAAGTAGCAATTTCTCTGAAATGCGGGGAAAATGACTTTTCGGAGATGATTAAATTAAATGAGATAGGTGCATTTCTTTGGGAGAAGCTGTCAGAAGAAATTGAGGAAGAAAAACTGGTGGAAGCGGTGACAGAGGCTTATGATATTGACAGTGCAACAGCGCGAAAAGATATAAGAAGTTTTACAGAAACCCTTGAAAAAAATGGTATTTTGGAACGGTGAATGATGGAAAAAAGAAAAAGATATCGGATTGCAGATGCGGAAATTGAAATTGCATTTACAGAAAATTATACAGAAATAATATGCCGGGATTATGAAGTGAAGGCAGAGGGCAAACCAGATTTTGTAATTGAAGTTACAGACGAGGAAGTTGAAAGAGAAAAAAAGAAAAGTGAACCGGGGGCATCAAAAGGAATTATTGAGTCATTGGCAATTTACAGAAAATTGTGTGAAAAAATACTGGACAGAAATTGTGTCCTGTTTCATTGCTCTGCTGTTGCTGTGGATGGAAAAGCATACTTGTTTACGGCTGCAAGCGGAACAGGAAAATCCACGCATACAAGGATGTGGAGACAGCATTTCGGCGGCAGGGCAGTGATGGTTAATGACGATAAACCGATTCTTCGGATAAAAGATGATGGAATTTATGTATGTGGAACTCCGTGGTGCGGGAAGCATGGATTGCAGACAAACGTGGAAGTGCCGGTGCAGGGGATCTGTATTTTGAGAAGAGGAGAAGAAAATATGATCAGAAAAATTTCTGCAATAGATGGATATCCGGATCTGTATAAGCAGACTTACCGTCCCGGTGAAAAGGACAAGATGTTAAAGACACTTTCGATGATTAAACAGATGGCAGAAAGACTTCCGCTATATGAGATGCATTGTACGATATCGGAGGAGGCAGCAGTTATGGCATGGGAGAGGATGAAGCCGTAAGAACGACCTGTAATGAAATAAAATGATGTCGGGGTCAAAAGCCCCCGACTTTGATGCCTACGGATTGCTCCGTGCTACGCACTCCCACAATCCTACCCAATATTCGCATATCGTGGGATTATCATCCCACTTTTATGCTCATATCGGGGCGGGTTCTAAGGTCTTTCACCCACCTATGAGCAAGCTCATGTGGGCTTAGACCTTTTGACCCTGGCATCTCAATATTTTGATAAGCATGAAAAAGTTTTGAGAAAAGAGGGAGAAAAATGAAGAACAGAAAAAAAGTATTATCATTTCTGCTGGCAGGTGTTCTTACTTTGGGGTGCTTTCCGGTGACAGCCGGAGCAACAAATAACTCAAAGGACGGAACAAAGCCGGCAGATGGAACAACAGTGGAGCAGCCGTTCCCGAAAACGTTGTTTTTGGAGGAACATAATTCATCCAAAGGATTTACAAGATTCCGTATTCCTGCCTTGGTAACTGCAGGTAATGGAGCATTAATTGCAGCAACAGACATCCGATGGGATATTTGCGGAGACGGAGCAGGATTGGATACGGCAGTATCAAGATCCACAGATAATGGAGAAACCTGGTCTTATACGGTAGCTAATTATCTGGGAGATAACGGAAACCGGTTTAATCGTGATTCAACAGCATTTATTGATCCTGCATTGCTTGCTGACGGAGATACAATCTACCTCGCATGTGATTTGTTGCCGGCAGGTCTGGCAGTTGCAAATGCAGCAAGATATCCGGCGAAGGCAGGAAGTACAGGTTATGATACAAATGGAAATCTGCTTCTTGCACTCAGTACAACCAGTGTAAATGGTCTTTCCAGTTCAACAGCACGTGCTGCTGCAAGTTATGATTATCATCTGGAAAAAAAAGCCGATGCGACATCTGAGTCCTGTTATGAAATCAAGAATAACAGTACCAGTGAAGTTGTAGACGGAGACTATACGATCGATGATCATTTTAACATTAAGAGTGCAGACGGAGCAGTAGATACAAACCTGTTCTGTGGAGATACACCGTACTTCCAGTTTCCAACGGATTTTCTTTATATTACAAAATCAACGGACAACGGAGCCACATGGTCAGCACCGCAGCTTGTAGATGCCAAGAATGAATCCGAGCAGGTATTTCTGATCGGACCGGGACGAGGAATTACAACTTCTACGGGAAGACTGATCTTCCCGTGCTATCAGTATACAAGTGGAGTTCAGAGAACATCTACAATCTATTCTGATGATGAGGGAATAACCTGGCATCGCGGAGCTACTGTATCAGGCAACAGCTCTGAAGCAGTTATTACAGAAGCAGATGGAAGATTGTATCTGTTTGTGCGTATGTCCAATGCCTATTATATATCTGAGGATGATGGACTTACATGGTCAGAACCAAAAGAGACAGGTTTTAAGTATAATAACAATTGCCAGTTAAGTGCCATTACATATTCAAAGAAAGTAAACGGAAAGACTGCAATTCTTTTTGCAGGTCCATCTGATACATCAGCACGTAATTCAGGACGTATCTGGGTTGGTCTGGTACAGGATGACGGAAGCCTTCAGTGGCTGGATAATCCGTATGTAGTCAATGATGGTACGCATTATGCATACTCCTGTATTACAGAGACATCAGATGCACAGATCGGTCTTTTGTATGAAGATGAAGATGAGCAGCTTGAGTTTGATAAAATTGCAATTGATGATATCGTAAATGGTGCAGCGACCAGTGGCGTATGGGTTGAAAATGATAACGGTGCTGTAGTTAATTCTTCTGTGATCAATACAGATGCAACGGCTTCTTATGTTGTAAGATGCCTTGATGCAGATGCTGACATTACGGTTTCTTCATCTAACAGAGCAGTGTTGGATGCAACTTATGCAGATGGAAGACTGACATTGACATCCAAGGGGAATGTAACCGGTCTGAAACAGGTGAAAGTAACTGTTAAAGCAGGTGAAGAATCTTTTATTATGAATGTGACGATTACAGATGCAGAAAAGTACAAAGTGGTCAGCCTTGAAAAAGATGAGACCAGGACATTGACAGTAAAAGACGGAAACTATGCAGATGCCGATACATCTTCTGTTGATACAGCAGTAGCGGGAGTTACCGTAACAGGTAAGGATGTACAGGATACATATGAAAAGACGGTGGCACAGATTGCCACAGCGATGGCAACGTTTGATGGTGCAACTGTAGATCTGAGCAAATGTATGTATACATTAGAATCAGGAAGTGACAGCTACACTTATAAAGTAAAAGCTACGGCTGCAAATGGAAACGGGATTTACCTTGGACCAAAGGCATCTTCTACTCCCGGTATTCCGAATGTAACAACAGCAGCCAATATTACCTTTGAAAAAAATCCTTCTGATGCGATGTTCAGTATTATGGATAATTCATCAGGCGGCGGTGGAAAGTATTTGTATTTCCACAGTACCGATGCGACAAAACTTCATTTCGACAGACAGAATGTGGCAGATGATAACTGCTGGTTTGAGTTATATACACCGTCCACATCAGCGGAAGATTATGACTTAATCAATGGATTTAAGAAAATAACAAGTGAAAAAGAACTGAAAGCCGGAGTCAGCGTGCTGATTGTGACAAAAGCAGATGCACAGGGTAACAGATATATTCTGCTTTCTACTACAGGAAGTCAGAAGTATAATCATGTGGCAAAACTGGTAAAGCAGACAGCAGCGGCTACAGAGGAAGCAGCATATCCGGGAACCAGTACCGCAGTATTTGGGGATACGAATGTAAGGGGACTTTCAGAGTGTCAGTATACATTCAAGAAGATCAGCAATGGAGTTTATGCAATTTCAGGACATACAGCAGATGGAGCAACCACATTTGTAACAATGGGAACAGTAGGAATCCCGAACAAAACAGCAAAAGCCAATATTACAGTTGCTGATGTTACAAATTCTAATGGCAAGGTATCTCTGTATGACGGATCAGCTTCACGTTACCTGTATTTCTGGAGGGATGCATCCAAACTTCATTATGACAGACAGAGAACACTTGATACAACAGCATGTGCATTTGAACTGTTTAAAAAGTCCGCAACAGCTTCAGCCGATTCACCGATCAAGGGATATGAGAAGATCACCGGAGCATCAGCGATTGAAGATGGAGGACAGTATCTGATCGCGGCAGAGGTTGACGGAACATACTATGTGATGAACCCGACACTGGATCATTCAAACTTCAGACATGTTGCCAAGGTTACAAATACGATTTACCGGAATCCTGCCGCAGAAGCCAGCACAACGATCAATTTTACAGGAGTTGCGGCAGGAACAACATCCGTACAGATCGGTGACGTAGTTTACTATGTGATCGTAACCGATGACGCAGTTGAGTGTACACATTCTACAACAGTTGTTCTTGATGCAAAAGAAGCAACCTGTACAGAAAAAGGATCTACAGGCGAAGTAGTTTGCGTGGATTGTGGAACAGTTGTACAGGAAGCACAGGAAATCGCAGCAAAAGGACATACTTTTGGTGAGTGGGTAACAGTCAAAGAACCTACGACAACTGAAGAAGGATCGAAAGAAAGAACCTGCTCTGTATGCCAGACAAAAGAGACAGAGACCATCGCAAAACTTCCGGATAAAGAAGACCCGGATCAGCCGGCAACACCGTCAGCACCGGAAAATGTAGCGAGCAGTGAAGTGACAAAAGATTCCATTAAGATCACCTGGGATGCACCGGCAGCAACAGAAGGAATCGCAGGATATAAGATCTATGTCAACGGAGCCGTATATGCAGCCGATATTTCCAAAGATGCAGTAGGATATACACTTTCCGGTCTGAAGGCAGGAGAGACTTATCAGATCCAGGTTGTTGCAGTCGGAACAGACGAGCATGCAACAGAGTATGCGGCAGCAGCACTCAGCGTAACAACGAAGTCTGAAAATAAAGACGACAATAATGGCGGAAATGACAACAATGGCGGTAATAACAATAACGGCGGAAATAACAACAATGGTAATAATGGAAATGCCGGAAATAACAAGCCGTCAGATAACAAGAACACTACAACCGACAAGAATCAGAATAGTACAGTAAATAAAGCAGCTAAGACAGGAGATATGACAAACGTTGTATTCCCTGCAGCAGTGATGCTGCTTGCAGGTGCAGTAGTGGCAGGAGTCCTTTTCAGAAGAAAATGGATGAAATAAGAGTCTGATTCGTTAAAAGAAATACAGAAGAAAAAGATTAGAAAGCGGAAGCAGATGCATTCTTAAGATTCTCTAAACCACCTGAAATCCCTTGACAAATCAGCACATGACCGCTATAGTATTTGTAGTTAAAAAATATTTAACAATTTAGTAAAGAATTAAAGGTGCTGAGGAAGAGGAGTACATCGTTACTGCCGTCAGAGAGAACCGTTCGGGGAGAGGAGCAAAGCTGCCGGTCAGACCGGTTGGGAGAGAAGATCACCCGGCTGAAAGACGGTTTCGGAGAGGGATGATGGAAGGTAGCTTCTGAACCGGATATCTGAAGGGCTGTAAAGTCTGTGGAAGTTCCTGGATTCAGGATTTCAGAATGCAGAGGCAGGGCAGGTAGGATGTCCCGGAGTGGTTTCCGTTAAAGAACTTAAGAGATACAGAAAATTGTCTGTAAGATAAGGTGGTACCGCGAGATTTTCGCCCTTTACATTAGTAAAGGGCGTTATTTATATTATAGACAATTAGAAAAGTAAAGGAGAGATAGAATGAGCAAGGAGCTTGCAAAGACTTACGATCCGAAGCAGATCGAAGAGAAGATGTATGAAAAATGGTGTGAGAATAAGTATTTTCACGCAGAAGTAGATAGAAGTAAGAAGCCTTTTACGACGGTGATGCCGCCTCCGAATATCACAGGAAAGCTGCACATGGGTCATGCACTGGATAATACACTGCAGGATATCCTGATCCGTTATAAGAGAATGGAAGGATACAATGCACTGTGGATTCCGGGAACAGACCATGCGGCTATTTCTACCGAGGTCAAGGTTACGAACCAGTTAAAAGAAGAGGGAATTGACAAAAAGGAACTGGGCCGTGAGGGATTCCTTGAGAGAACCTGGCAGTGGAAAGAAGAGTATGCGGGAACGATTGAGAATCAGTTAAAGAAGCTTGGTATTTCCTGTGACTGGGACAGAGAGCGTTTCACCATGGATGAGGGATGTTCCAAAGCAGTAGAAGAAGTATTTATCAGCCTTTATGAAAAAGGTTATATTTATAAAGGATCAAGAATCATCAACTGGTGTCCGAAATGTAAGACTTCGCTGTCTGATGCCGAGGTGGAGCATGAGGATCAGGACGGACATTTCTGGCATATCAAATATCCGATTGCCGGAACGGACCGTTTCCTTGAAATTGCAACGACCCGTCCGGAGACGTTGCTGGGAGATACCGCGATCGCCGTACACCCGGATGATGAGCGATATAAGGATATCGTAGGAAAGATGGCAATCCTTCCACTTGTAAACCGTGAGATTCCGATCGTTGCTGATTATTATGTAGACAAAGAGTTTGGAACAGGTGCTGTTAAGATCACTCCGGCACATGATCCGAACGATTTCGAGGTTGGAAAGCGTCATAACCTTCCTGAGATCAACATCATGAACGATGATGCAACGATCAATGAAAAGGGTGGAAAATATGCAGGAATGGATCGCTATGAGGCAAGAAAAGCGATCGTGGCAGATCTGGATGAGCAGGGATACCTTGTAAAAGTTGTTCCACATATGCATGCTGTAGGAACTCATGACCGGTGTGGTACAACAGTAGAGCCATTGATCAAACAGCAGTGGTTTGTCAAGATGGATGAGCTTGCAAAACCGGCGATCAATGCACTGAAGACAGGAGAGCTGCGGTTTGTACCGGAGCGTTTTGACAAGATTTATTTGCACTGGCTCGAGAATATCAAGGACTGGTGTATTTCCCGTCAGATCTGGTGGGGACATCGGATTCCGGCTTACTACTGTGATGAGTGCGGTGAATTTGTTGTGGCAAGAGAGATGCCGGAGAAATGCCCGCATTGTGGATGCACACATTTTACGCAGGACGAGGATACACTGGATACATGGTTCTCTTCCGCACTGTGGCCGTTCTCCACACTTGGCTGGCCGGACAAGACAGAAGACCTGGATTATTTCTATCCGACAGATGTACTTGTAACTGGTTATGATATCATTTTCTTCTGGGTGATCCGTATGGTATTTTCAGGCTATGCACATACAGGAAAAGCACCGTTCAATACAGTATTGATCCACGGCCTTGTAAGAGATTCACAGGGACGTAAGATGAGTAAATCTCTTGGAAATGGAATCGATCCGCTGGAAATCATCGATCAGTATGGAGCAGATGCACTGAGACTGACACTGATTACCGGAAATGCACCGGGAAATGATATGCGTTTCTACAACGAGCGTGTAGAAGCAAGCAGAAACTTTGCAAATAAAGTATGGAATGCATCCCGTTTTATCCTGATGAACATGAAGGAAAATGTGGTTGAGAAACCGGAAGATGCACTGCTGACACCGGCTGACAGATGGATTTTATCCGCAGTCAATACACTTGCAAAAGATGTAACAGAAAATATGGATAAGTTTGAGCTTGGAATCGCGGTCCAGAAGGTCTATGACTTTATCTGGGATGAGTTCTGTGACTGGTATGTAGAGCTTGCAAAATACCGGATCTGGCACGCAGAAGAGGATCAGGCTGCAGCAAACTGTGTTCTGTGGGTACTGAAGACGGTTCTCGGACAGGCATTGAAGCTGTTACATCCGTTTATGCCGTTTATTACAGAAGAGATTTACCTGGCACTTGTACCGGAAGAAGAGTCTCTGATGATGTCCAGTTGGCCGGTATATAAAGAGGAATGGAACTTCCCGGCAGACGAGAATGTGATGGAGCATATCAAAGCGATCACAAAGGGCATCCGTAACGTGCGTGCAGAGATGGATGTTCCGAACAGCAGAAAGACAAAAGTTTATGTAGTCTGCCAGGATGAGGCACTCTGCAATGGAATTGAGGGAATGACAGAGTCAGTCAAGCCACTGATGAATGCAAATGAGATCATCATCGAACAGACGAAAGAGGGAGTTGCGGACAATGCAGTATCGGTTGTCGTACCAGATGCAGTTGTATATCTTCCGCTGGAAGATCTGGTTGATTTTGAGCAGGAGCTTGAGAGACTGAAAAAAGAGGAAGACAGACTGAATAAGGAGATCAAGAGAGCAGAGGGGATGCTTGCGAACGAAAGATTTGTAAGTAAGGCACCAGCAGACAAGGTTCAGGCTGAGCGGGATAAGCTGGAAAAATATACAGAAATGCTTGCTCAGGTGAAAGAAAGAATGGAAGGTCTTGGAAAATAAGATCTGATGTGAGGTCATGTATGAAAAAAATTCATATCAGAAAGCCCGATATAAAAGGGCTTTCTGTTAAAGTCAGAAATCTGAAGTTTAAAGATATTAAGGAACACTATAAGGCGAGAAAAGAGCGGCGTCAGAAAATCCTGGAAGAACGCCGGAACAGCAAATTTGCAAAGAAAATGCAGCCTGTATATAAATGGATGAACCGGCTTTCATTGCCGCTGCAGTATCTGCTGGCGTGCGTGATCAATTTCTTTATTGAGGTGATTTCCAGACACTCACTTTTTCAGGCATGGAATTATATGACAGGGACTCCGCTGGTGTTCCTGTTTAATGCATTTTTGATCTTTGCGACATTTATGATCGTATACTTATTTAAAAGGCGTGTATTTGTCAGGATTTTACTTAGCGTATTCTGGTTGTTCCTCGGTACGTGCAACGGCTATCTGCTTTTAAAAAGGGTAACGCCGTTTAATGCACAGGATCTGAAAGTATTGTCAGATGCCCTGGAACTGACCAGCAACTATTTTAATGCATTCGAGATCGTAATGCTTTCGGTAGGAATTGTAGCGGTGATCCTCTGGATCATTTCCATGTGGAGACGTGGCGGACAGTATACCGGAAAGATGCACCGCCTGCTTGCGGTTGCAGGGATTGCAGCCGGAATTATGGGCTATATGGGACTTACCAATGTAGCGATCGAGAATCGGGTGATCTCCAATTATTTTGGTAATATTGCATTTGCTTATGAAGATTATGGATTCCCTTACTGTTTTGCGGCAAGTCTGTTCAATACAGGGATCAATCAGCCGTCAAGTTACAGTGAGGAGACCATGAAGGAGATCAGTAATGACGGAGCATTGACAACAAGTGAGACTTCACTTCCGTCAGAAGAGCGTCCGAATATTATTTTTGTCCAGTTAGAATCTTATTTTGATCCGACAGAAGTAGAATGGCTTCGCTTTTCGGAAGACCCGATCCCCAATTTAAGAAAGCTGTATAAAGAGTATTCCAGTGGATATTTTAAAGTACCGTCAGTAGGGGCAGGTACGGCAAATACAGAATTTGAAGTCCTGACAGGGATGAGTATGAGATTCTTCGGACCTGGAGAATATCCGTATAAAACCTATGTGAAAACCCATGTACTCGAAAGTGCGGCGACAGCACTGACATCTCTTGGATATGGTGCAGAGGCACTGCACAATAACGGTGGCAATTTCTACAGCCGTGCAAAGGTATTCAATGATATGGGCTTTGACCATTATACGAGTAAGGAATTTATGAATATTCTGAAGACTACTCCGAAAGGATGGGCGACCGATGATATTTTAGTTCCGAATATTATGGAGTCTATGGATACGACAGCGGGACAGGATTTCGTATTTACGGTCAGCGTGCAGGGACATGGAGATTATCCGACTGAGCCGACACTGGAGAATCCGGAGATCAAAGTGACCGGAGTTGAGGATGAAGGCAAGAGAAATGCATGGGAATATTATGTGAATGAAGTCCATGAGATGGATAAATTTGTCGCCCAGTTGATCGAGGCTGTGGAGGCAAGGAATGAACCGTCAGTTGTCGTATTTTACGGAGATCATCTGCCGACGCTTGGACTGGAGGCAAAGGATTTAAAGAGCAAGTATCTTTATAATACGAACTATGTCATCTGGGATAATATCGGATTGCAGAAAAAAGATGGAAATATAGCGGCATATCAGATCATGGCAGAAGTTTTTGACCGGTTGGATATTCATTCCGGTACGATCTTCAATTACCATCAGCAGAGAAATAAGACAAAGCATTATCTGTCAGATCTGGAACTGCTTCAGTATGATATCATGTATGGAAAGCAGTATGCTTATGAAAAAAATGGTGCACCGATCACAGAAGGTCATATGGTCATGGGAGTTAAGGATGCCGAGATCAAGGATGTGGTAACGCAGCTCAACGGCGATTACAGTATCTACGGGGCAAACTTTACGAAGCAGAGTAAAGTGTATATCAATGATGAAAAGCAGGATACCAAGTTCATGAATAATACGCGGCTGGATCTGAAAGATTCGGAATTGAAAGACGGAGATACGATCATGGTGGCACAGGTGGGATCAAGTAATACCATCTTCAGAACCTCAAAAACGTATGAATACAAGGATGGAAAACTGTCAGAAGTAGTGGAGACTGATGATTCAGTAGAAAATGGACGACAGGCGTTTACAGATCAGGAAGAGAAAAAGGACTGACAGGATCAAGGTCAGCAGATCAGAGAAGAAAAGGGCTGTCAGGATCAAGGTCGTCAGATCAGGAAGAAAGTAAGAAATGACATATCAGGAAATAGAAAGATATATATCGGAGATTCCGAAGTTTACAAAAAAGCACAGCCTTTCCCATACGAAGAGGTTTCTTGAAATTCTTCAGATCCCGCAGGGGAAAATGAAGATTCTCCATGTGGCGGGAACGAATGGAAAAGGCTCTGTATGTGCGTACCTGGATGCAATGCTGCGTTCCGAGGGGAAAAGGACAGGACTGTTCATTTCCCCTCATCTGGTAAAGATGAATGAGCGGATCATGATCGATGGTGTTCCGGTGAGTGACGAAGTTTTCAGTGAAGTTTTTACACAAACACTAGGGGCGGTAAAGCAGATGGAGGCGGAGGGACTGGAGCATCCGACCTTTTTTGAATTTCTGTTCGGAATGGGAATGCTGGCATTTTCCCAGGCAGAAGCAGAGTATGTGATCCTGGAGACAGGACTTGGCGGAAGGCTGGATGCAACCAGTGCCACAGAAGATCCGGAAGTGTGTGTGATTACTTCCATTGGACTGGATCACATGGAATATCTGGGGGATACCGTGGAGCAGATTGCCAGTGAGAAAGCCGGGATCATCCGTCCCGGTGTTCCGGTCTTTTATGCACAGAGTACAGAAGAAAGTGACAGAGTCATTGAAAAGACGGCAGCACAGCAGGGAAGTTCCTGTAAAAAAATCGGGAAAGATGCGTACGAAATTCTTGGAATCGAAGACAAACATATTGCTTTTTCCTGCACGAATGCTTATTATGGAACTACCACGTGGAAACTGAATAATATAGGAAGTTATCAGCCGGGAAATGCCCTGCTTGCCATGGAAGTGATGCAGTACCTGTTCCGGGAAAAAGGGCATGTGGACCGTTGGAGAGAGGCACTGGCACAGGTGAAGTGGCAGGGGCGGATGGAGGAGATCCTCCCGTCGGTTTATGTAGATGGAGCCCATAATGTGAGTGCCATTGATGCATTTGTGAAGAGTGTGCCGGAGACAGCAGAAGGAAATATTTTCTTGTTTTCTGCTGTGAAGGATAAAGAGTACGAAGAGATGATCGCACATTTGTGTGACAGTGTTCCGGCAGAATTTTACGTGGTTACGCTGATTGACGGGGAGCGTGCAACAGATGCAGAGCTACTTGGAAAGTTATTTGAAAAGTATACAGACCGTCCGGTCGTCGTTATTGAATCGGTGCAGAAGGCTTTAGAATATGTCCTGGAGCATCAGAAAAAAAGGACTGTGTATTGTCTGGGATCACTTTATCTGACCGGGATGGTCAAGGAGACGGTAGAGCGGATGCGAAAAGAAAAAGCAGACGAAAGCCGGAGGAGAAAAAACTGAAGGGCAGCAGGAAAAGCAGAAGCTGGAAGCAGCAACAGACAGAAAGAGCAGCAGACATGTGGGAGGTTACAGGCAGATGCTGAACTATGAAGAGGAGATCAGAAAGTTTAAACCGAGTCTCGAAGTAGAAGATATCGAGGATGCGGTTTATGAGGAAGATCTGACAGATATGCAGGATCTTCTGAAAGAAGTCATGGAAAAGAAGAAAAAGAAGAAATAGAAAATGGTGGGTATAAATGGATTATGCTAAGAAGATCATGTACCAGTCCAACTACTGGTATAATGATGGTCTGAAGAAGGCTCAGGAGAGAGATATGAACGGAGCGATCATCGCCCTGCGTCAGAGCCTGCAGTACAACAGGGAGAATATTGCAGCGAGAAATCTTCTGGGACTGGTATATTATGGAATAGGGGAAGTGGCAGAGGCACTGGTAGAGTGGATCATCAGTAAGAACCTGAAGCCGCGTGACAATATAGCTGATTCCTACATACGGAATGTTCAGGACTCTGCGAATGAACTGGAGAGTATTAATCAGGCGATCAAAAAGTATAATCAATGTCTCGGGTATTGTAAGCAGAACGGAGAAGATCTGGCGACGATCCAGTTAAAGCAGGTGATCGCGGCACATCCGACTTTCCTGAAGGCTTATCAACTGCTGGCATTGATCTATATTCAGACGAATCAGAATACAAAGGCAAGGCAGCTTCTTCTGACAGCGAGAAAACTGGATGTTTCAAATACAACGACGTTGAATTATCTGCGGGAGATCACGAGACAGCGTGGAAGACATGGAAAAGATGTGGATCGCAAAAAGAAAAAGAAGGATGAAGCAGTGGAATACAGCCTTGGCAATGAGACGATCATTCAGCCGAAGCGTTCTCCGGTAAGGGAGCTGGCGGGAAGACTGGCAGTTCTGAATATCTTTATCGGAGCAGTGATCGGAGCAGCAATCATCTGGTTTCTGGTTGCACCGGCAGTGAACCAGTCCAGATCAGAGAAGCTCAATGATCAGATGCGGGCGTACAGTGAGCAGATCGGTACATTGGATGCACAGATCAGTGCTCAGTCGAAGACACTGGAGCAGTATCGTGCCGCAGGTGAAGAGGCACAGACTGCAGTGGACAAGGCGAATGCCACAACTGCAAGTTATGAAAAGCTTTTAAGTGTGTACGATCAGTACCGGGCAGAGTCGGTGAACAGTTCGGAACTGGCAGATGCTCTGCTGGAAATCAATAAAGATTCCATGAGTGATAATGGAAAGAATCTTTACGACAGTATTTCCGGGGATATTTTCCCGGCTGCATGCAAGAGAAAGACTGCCAATGCTGAAAATTCGCTGGATTCAGGAGCGTATGATGATGCAATCGCAGAGCTGACCAAAGTTCTCACAATGGATTCCAGTTACAATGACGGCAAGGCAATCTACCTGATCGCACAGGCATATCAGGGTAAGCAGGATACGGAGAATGCAAAAAAATACTACCAGATGTATCTGGACAGCTATTCAGAGTACCGTTATGCCGATGATGCTCAGGAGCAACTGAATGCACTGGGAGGTGGAACGGCAGCAGACGGAAATACCGGAGAGAATGGCACTACAGGTGAATAAAATAAAGATACTTAAGAGGATATGCGGAGAAGCATATCCTTTTTTCTTTGTTATAAATTAGAAGGAGCGGGAAAAGTATGAAATATCAGGTGCAGGAAAATTGTCTGACGATCTATCTTCCGAGAGAAGTAGATCATCATAATGCAGAGGAGATCAAAGCAGAGGCAGATGCGGTGATCGACAGAAATCATATCAAATATGTGATTTTTGATTTTGACAGAACCGATTTTATGGACAGTTCAGGGATCGGAGTCATCATGGGAAGATATAAGACCATCAGTCTGATCGGAGGAGAAGTATGGGCAGTACATACAAATGAAAGGATCAGGAAGATCCTCACATTATCGGGGGTTACAAAAATTATGCAAATCTACGAGGAGGAACGGGTATGAGGGACACAAATGAAATGGAGATTCAGTTTGACAGTAAATCCTGCAATGAAGGATTTGCGAGAGTGGCAGTCGCATCATTTCTGACGCAGATGAATCCGACGGTGGAGGAAGTTGCGGATGTAAAGACGGCAGTTTCGGAGGCAGTGACCAATGCCATCATTCACGGATATGAAAAGCGGCAGGGAAAGATCCGTATTTTCTGCCGGATCTCGGAAAATCAATTTTTTATGGAAGTATCAGACAAAGGAAAAGGAATCCTGAATGTTGAAGAGGCGATGCAGCCTATGTATACGACAAAACCGGAAGAAGATCGTTCCGGGATGGGATTTGCGTTTATGGAAGCATTTATGGATGAGGTGAAAGTAGAATCGGAACCGGAAAAAGGAACGTGCGTCAGGATGAAAAAGATCATCGGAAAAGGACGGGAACTATGGACCACACAATCTCTCTGATCAGAAAATCTCACCATGGGGATAAAGAAGCGAGAGAACAACTGGTAAAAGAAAATGTAGGCCTGGTGTGGTGTGTGGTAAAGAGATTTTATGGGAGAGGTGCAGAGCCGGAAGATTTATTTCAGATCGGGAGCATCGGACTGTTAAAGGCGATCGATAAATTTGATCTTTCTTATGATGTTCAGTTTTCGACGTATGCAGTACCTATGATATCAGGAGAGATCCGCCGGTTTTTAAGGGATGACGGAATGATAAAAGTGAGTCGTTCTTTAAAGAAACTTTCGTATAAATGCGGAAAGAAAAAGGAAGAACTGACTGAGCGGATGGGAAGAGAACCAACGATGGAGGAACTGGCGACATCGCTTGGGACGGAAAAAGAAGAACTTGTCCAGGCAATGGAGGCGGCAACGGAGGTAGAGTCGATCTACAGGCCGATCCATCAGGAGGGAGATTCGCAACTGAGCATTCTGGACAGGCTGGAAGAAAAAAGCAGACCGGAAGAACATCTTCTGAACCGGATGATGCTGTCTCAGATTTTAGACGGACTGGACAAGGAGGAACGTCAGTTGATCTATCTGAGGTATTTTCAGGAAAAGACACAGGCAGCAGTGGGGGAGATTCTGGGGATTTCACAGGTTCAGGTGTCGAGAATGGAAAAGAAAATACTGGAGCGGATGAGAAAGCAGATGTGAGCCGGTTATAAATCAAAAAGAGAAAGAGAGGAAAAATAAAAAGAGAAGAGACCGAAAAAATCAAGGAGAAAGAAAATCGCAGATAAGTAGATCACAAATAAGAAAATAGCAAATACGAAAATCAGGAATAAGAAAATCAGAAATACGAGTTGCCAGGTATATCTTTCCACCGGCAATGGAATACTACCATAGAAAAAGACGGAAAGGTATGGTGAGCAAAATGGAAAATGGACATGGAAAAGTATGGATCTGTCTGCTGATACTGGTTCTGGCCGCAGTGGTGATCGGACTTTTATATTATACGACTGCAGCAAAGGAATCGGATGAAGAAGGATTTTTAATTCGGGCAGAGCAGATGGAGTCAGGAGAGCCGGGAACAGGAAAACTGCACTTAGGAGAGTTACGATCAGAAGAATTGCAATCAGTACAAACGTGGAATGGGGTGACCGGATATGGCATCTGAATCTGTGACCGTTTATCTGAAAGGTGACCGGAATGTAGAAGTGACAAAGCGGGATGTGACACTGGGAGATATTCTGGAAATTGAATGTGCAGATAAGCTGCTGCAGTCCAAAATCCGGGTTTTGAAAATTCTCAGGATCCGAGAAGAAAAGGAACAGCGTTTTGTAATCTCTCTTTTAAAAATCATAGACCTCATCCATGAGCGGTATCCGAAAGTAGAAATACAGAATCTTGGAGAGAGTGACGTGATCGTAACATATGAAAATCAGAAGACACCACCAATGATCTGGCATCTTCTGAAGACCGCAGTGGTAACAGTCATTATTTTTTGCGGATCAGCATTTTCAATCATGGCATTTAACAATGATGTGGATGTATCGAAACTGTTCGGACAGATCTATGAACTGGTTATAGGAAAAGAATCGAATGGCTTTACGATCCTGGAGATCATGTATTCCGTCGGACTGGTAGTTGGAATCCTTATTTTCTTTAATCATTTCGGGAAAAAACGGTTTACGGTAGATCCTACGCCCATGGAAGTACAGATGCGTCTGTATGAGAATGATATTCAGACGACGCTGGTGGAAGATGCTGCGAGAAGAAAGAATGAAATTGACCTGGAAAATGGAGGAGGAAAATGATGTGGGCAGGGCAGATTTTTCTCGGTATTCTGGGGATGAGTGCAGGCGTTGTCGTGGCAGGAGGCTTATTTTCTTTTATTGTAGAACTCGGGGTGATTTCGGATTTTGCAGACCGCACCCATACTGCAAACCACATCCTGCTTTATGAGGATGCGGTTTCAGCCGGGGCAATCCTTGGAAATGTCTTTCAGATCTTTCGGATTGGAATTCCCGGACAGTCCGTGCTGTTGGCATTTTTCGGACTATTTGCCGGGATTTTTGTCGGCTGCTGGTCGATGGCACTTGCAGAAATCCTGAATGTATTTCCAATCTTTATGAGACGTGCCAGGATCGTCCGGTATGCAGCAGTCTTTATTCTGATGCTGGCACTGGGAAAAGGAATCGGTGCAGGACTCTTTTTCTGGAAAGGTTGGTAATAAGAAAGCTTAATAATGATACTTTTTCTTTTCCTGAAGCAGGAAAGAGCCGGTTACGATCAGCGTGAGAAGTTCTGCTGCCGTAATTGCACACCAGATACCGTTGAGACCGAAAAATATCGGGAGGATCAGCAGTGCGAGTGTCTGGATCACCAAAGTACGTAGGGTGGAAATGATCGCAGAAATTTTCCCATTATTCAGTCCGGTGAAAAATGCTGATCCGAAAATATTAAATCCGCTGAACAGATAGGAAATTGCATAAAGCATAAAGCCGGTCCGTGTCATTTCGCACAGAACAAGATCATATCCTACGAACAGACGGGCGATCGGAAGAGCCAGCAGTTCGGAAAGCAGTGTAATGGAAAGTGCAGTGACTCCTGTGATCCGCAGACTCTTTGTCAGCAGATTATGGAGTTCAGACTTATTATCTGCCCCGTAATGATATCCGACGATGGGATTGATCCCGATAGCATATCCAAGGTAGATGGAAGTTGCGATAAAAGAGGCATACATGACCACTCCGTAGGCAGCGATTCCATTTTCGGCAGCAGCACGCATCAGTTGGAAGTTATAGATCACCGATACCAGGGAGGTGGACAGGTTGGATAACATTTCCGAAGATCCATTTCCACAGGCTTTGCGGATACTTTTCCAGTCAAAGGCAGCGGGACGCAGAAGCAGTCCGCTGTTATTTTTATGCAGAAAATAGATCAGTGGGATAAAGCCTCCGACAAATTCGCTGGCACAGGTTGCAACTGCAGCACCGGTAATTCCAAACTTTAAGATCCCGACCAGTGTAAAGTCGAGTATAACATTGGTGAGTCCTGCAAGGATCGAGATCCGAAGTCCGAGTTTTTGTTTCCCGGCAGTGGCGAGGAAACTCTGGAAACTGTTCTGAAGCATAAAAAATGGTTCAGAAAGAAGAAGAATCCGCCCATACAGGATTGCATCTTCCCGGATCAGATCGCTTGCACCAAGCAGAGAAACGATCTGCGGCATAAAGATAAAGCCCAAAAAAGCGATGATGGATGTCCCGAGAAGAATAAGTTCTATGAGCATGGAAAAGACTTCATTTGCTTTTTTAGGATTTTTCAGACCAAGATAAAAGGCTACCAATGCACTGCCACCTGTTCCGATCATAAATCCCAGAGAAGAAACGCCCATCAGGACAGGCATGATCAGATTTACTGCTGCAAATGCATTCTTGCCGGCATAATTTGATACGAAGAATCCGTCAACAATACTGTAAACAGAAGTCAGGATCATCATGGCAACGCAGGGGAGGACATAGAGGATCAGTTTTTTATAAGTAAAATGTTCAGAAAGTTTCAGTTCCATAATTGTTCAGAATACTCCTTTAATGAGGTGAGTTGTTGCTGCATGAGCTTCAGGAGAAGGCTGCGTTCCTCCGCTGAAAAAGCAGAAAAAGAGTGGATGTCTGCCTGTACCAGTGGGGCAACATAAGCTGCGGCAAGTTCTTCTCCCTTTGGTGTGAGCCGGAGGTATTTGATATTTCCAGATCCTTTTTGCGTGAAAAGTGAGACCAGTCCATCGGAAACCAGTTTTTTCACGGCTGAATTTACGGTCTGACGTGGAAAATACCATTTTTCACAAAGATCTGCCTGACTCAGCGGTGCCGGTGCAGTTACGACAATCGTATATAAAATCCAGTAAGAAGTGCGTGGAAGACCGGATTTGCGGGCAGCTTTCTGCCAGATATCATCCTGTTCTTTCCAAAGCCGGTTATAGAGTTCCAGTTGTCCGATGAGGACGGAGTCCTTTTGCAGAGTCTTTTGTATAGTCATGAGATACCTCCAGTCAAAAAATGTAAATCTGAAAAAATGGTTCAGTGCATATCCGAAATCGGATTAGTATGGCTGATTGTATATCTGATTTCGGATTTTGTCAAGAGGGATGAATGCAGATGATTTTTTTGCTTAAGATAAAACTTATTTGGATTATGGCTTTTCTTGTATTTACCGTTAAAATCGGCTATACTAGGACTATTGAACAGTGATAGGATTTTTACCATTATATGTGTTTCACATAACAGAAGTTTCACATAACAGAAAGAAGAACGAGGAGAGAAAAAATGAGCATATATGATCTGACAGCATATGAAGTACTTCAGCAGGAAGATTTATCTGATTTGAAGTCCAAAGGAACGCTTCTGAAGCATAAAAAGAGTGGTGCGAGAGTACTTCTGATGGAGAATGATGATGAAAATAAGGTCTTTACGATCGGTTTCCGTACGCCTCCGTCCGACAGCACGGGAGTTCCGCATATTATGGAACATTCAGTTCTGTGCGGATCGAGAGAATTTCCGGTGAAAGATCCTTTTGTCGAGCTGGTAAAGGGATCTTTGAATACATTTCTGAACGCAATGACGTATCCTGACAAGACGGTTTATCCGGTTGCAAGCTGCAATGATAAGGATTTTCAGAATCTGATGCATGTGTATATGGATGCGGTATTTTATCCGGATATCTACAAGCAGGATAAGACTTTCCGCCAGGAAGGCTGGAGCTATAAACTGGATGATCCGGATGGGGAACTGACGATCAGCGGAGTTGTATATAACGAGATGAAAGGAGCGTACTCTTCACCGGAAGGTGTGCTGGACCGCGAGATCCAGAGTTCGCTTTTTACGGATACGACTTATGCAGTTGATTCAGGTGGAGATCCTGAGGTGATCCCACAGTTGACTTATGAGCAGTTTTTGGACTTCCACAGAAAGTATTACCACCCATCCAACAGTTATATTTATCTGTATGGCGATATGGATATGGAAGAGAAACTGAGATGGCTGGATGAAAAATATCTTTCTCACTTTGAAAATGAACCGGTTGATTCAGAGATCCATCTGCAAAAGCCATTTACTGAGATGAGAGAAGTAGTTCAGAATTATTCGATTACGAGTGAAGAAAGTGAAGAAGATAATACTTATCTTTCGTATAATAAAGTAGTGGGAACGTCACTGGATGAGAAATTATATCTGGCATTTGAGATTCTGGATTATGCACTGCTGTCTGCACCGGGAGCACCGCTTAAGAAAGCCCTGATCGATGCAGGAATCGGAAAGGATGTATCCGGTTCTTTTGACAGTGGAATTTATCAGCCGGTATTCTCCATTGTTGCAAAGAATGCCAACGTGGAGCAGAAAGAGGCATTTATCAGTACGATTGAGGATACACTGAGAAAAATTGCTGAAGAAGGAATCGATAAAAAGGCACTCCGGGCGGGAATTAATTATCATGAATTCCGTTTCCGGGAGGCAGATTTCGGAAGTTATCCGCGGGGACTGATGTATGGACTCCAGTTATTTGACAGTTGGTTATATGATGAAGAAAAGCCTTTTATCCATATGAAAGCAATCCCGACCTTTGAGTTCCTGAAAGAGCAGGTTGAGACAGGATATTTTGAAGAGCTGATCCGTGAATACATTTTAGACAATCCGCATGGTTCAATCGTGATCATCAGACCGGAACAGGGGATGACGGCACGTATGGATAAGGAACTGGCAGATCGTCTGCAGGCGTATAAAGAGGGTCTTTCAGCAGAAGAAATCGCAGCTCTTGTAAAAGCAACGAAGGAGCTGGAAGCGTATCAGGAAGAAGAGTCTGCACCGGAAGATCTTGCAAAGATACCGGTTCTCGGACGGGAAGATATTTCAAGGGAGATTGCACCAATTTATAATGAAGAGCGTCAGACAGACGGAGTGAAATTGCTTTATCACGATGTGGAGACGAATGGAATCGGATATGTGACAGCTCTGTTCGATCTTTCGGAAATCGAAGAAGAACTGCTTCCATATGCAGGAATCCTGCAGAGTGTTCTCGGCATCATTGATACAGAGCATTATGGATACGGAGAACTTTTCAATGAGATCAATGTGCATACCGGTGGAATCGGAACTTCACTGGAGCTGTATACAGATGTGACAAAAGTGAAAGAAAAAGAGTTCCGTGCAACGTTTGAAATCAAAGGAAAAGCACTTTATCCGAAGCTGGATGTACTTTTTGCCATGATGCGTGAGATCCTGATGGAGTCGAAGCTGGGAGATGAAAAGCGTCTGAAAGAAATTTTATCCATGCTGAAGACAAGACTTCAGACCTCTTTCCTTTCAGCCGGACATACGACAGCAGTACTGCGTTCACTTTCCTACACTTCTCCGATCGCAAGATTCAGGGATATTACCAGTGGAATTGGATTTTATGAAGTTGTAAAAGATCTGGAAGAGAATTTTGAAGAAAGAAAAGAACTGTTGATCGAAAATTTGAAAAAGATCGCAGGACGTATTTTCAGAAAAGAGAATCTTATGCTCAGTTATACTTCCGCACAGGAGGGACTTGCAGTACTGGAAAAAGCAGTGCCACAGTTTGCAGATTCACTTCATACGGGAGAAAAAGAGAGCCACGGACAGTGCATCATCCACTGTAAGAAGAGAAATGAGGGCTTCAGAACTTCCTCCAAAGTCCAGTATGTGGCAAGGACCGGTAACTTTATTGATGGTGGAGCAGAATATACGGGTGCATTGCAGATTCTGAAAGTCATTTTAAGTTATGATTATCTGTGGCAGAATGTACGTGTAAAAGGAGGAGCGTATGGCTGTATGAGCGGCTTTAACCGGATCGGAGAGGGGTATTTAGTTTCTTACAGAGATCCGAATCTTGAAAAGACGATGGAAATTTACGAAGGAGTCGTAGATTATCTGAAGAATTTTGATATAGATGACAGAGATATGAATAAGTTTATTATCGGTACGATCAGTAATTTAGACCGTCCGATGAATCCGGCGGCAAAGGGCAGCCGCTCATTGAATCTGTATATGAACCGGATTACAGAAGAGATGATCCGCAGGGAAAGAGAACAGATCCTGGATGCACAGCAGGAGGATATCCGTGGACTGGCAACAGTACTGGAGGCGGTATTGGCAGCCGGAGAATTGTGTGTGATCGGAAGCGAGGAGAAGATCGAAGAAGCGAAGGAAATGTTTGGAGAGATCAGGACACTTTAAAATACTGGGATGAAAAGAAGAAGGAGCAGAGATGAAAGAAAACTTTAAGTCAGGATTTGTAACTTTGATCGGAAGACCGAATGTGGGAAAGTCAACCTTGATGAACCATCTGATCGGACAGAAGATCGCAATTACGTCAAATAAACCGCAGACGACAAGAAACCGCATCCAGACAGTGCTTACAACGGAGGAGGGGCAGATTGTGTTTGTGGACACTCCGGGAATCCATAAGGCAAAAAATAAACTGGGCGAATATATGGTGAATATTGCAGAGCGTTCTTTAAATGAAGTAGATGTAGTGCTTTGGCTTGTTGAACCATCTAATTTTATCGGAGCGGGAGAAAAGCATATCATTGAGCAGTTGAAGAAGGTAAAGACACCGGTTATTCTTGTTATCAATAAGATCGATATGGTAAAAAGAGAAGAAATTCTGGCTTTTATTGATACGTATAGAAAAGAATATGATTTTGCAGAGATCGTTCCGGTTTCTGCAAGGACAGGAGATAATACGGATGAGCTTGTAAAAGTCATTTTGAATTATCTGCCGTACGGTCCGCAGTTTTATGATGAAGATACGGTCACAGATCAGCCGGAGCGACAGATTGTTGCAGAATTGATCCGTGAGAAAGCATTACATTGTCTGAATGAAGAAATTCCGCATGGAATTGCAGTGGCGATCGATCAGATGAAGATGAATAAGAAAGTATGCCATATTGATGCAACGATTATCTGCGAACGGGATTCACATAAGGGAATTATTATCGGAAAGCAGGGAAGTATGCTGAAAAAGATCGGAAGCACAGCACGGTATGAGATTGAACGGCTTTTAGACTGCAAAGTGAATCTGAAACTTTGGGTAAAAGTGCAGAAAAACTGGCGTGACAGTGATTATATGATGAAAAACTTTGGATACAGGGAGGATGATATGTCGTAAATCTTAAAGAATCATACGTTTTTCTTTAAGAAATACGAAAGATAGTTGTTATTTTGAAATTATCGTCTAAAATGGAAAACATGGGAAAATTAAAGTTACTTAAAGGAAAAAATTCAGAAGAATTATGTAAGATCGTTTTACCACCGTTATTTACCTTTGTGGTAAATTCACTGGTTTATTGGGGAGCACCTTTGATCGTGGGGACGGGAAGATCGCATAACCTGTCCGGCGGCCTGGACGAACTGGTTCCGTTTATGCCTGCATTTATCATTATTTATTTTGGCTGTTACATTTTCTGGGTAGTCAATTATCTGATGGTAGCGTTTTATGAAGATGAGAATAAATACAGATTTTACACGGCAGATTTTTACGCACGGCTGATCTGTCTTGCATTTTTTGTGCTTTTCCCGACGACAAATACGAGGCCGGAACTTACGGGAAATGGGATTTTTATTCGGGCAATGCGATTTTTATATACCGTTGATAAGCCGGTAAACCTGTTTCCGTCGATTCATTGTATGGCGAGCTGGTTCTGCTGTATCGGTCTTAGAAAGTGTAAGGAGATTCCTGAGTGGTATAAGCTGATGTCAGTACTGATTGCAATATCGGTCTTCATTTCTACGCTTGCAACGAGACAGCATGTATTATGGGATGTGGCAGGAGGCATCGGGGTAGCTGAGCTGACCTGGTTTATCAGCAACCGGACGAATGGCTGGAAGACATATCAGAGACTGAATGAAAAGATATCTGTCGGTATAAGCAGAAGATTAGGACGATAAAATCATGGAAAATAAGAAAAAGATGGCGTTTAATGTGGTATTTCTGATCCTTGTATTCGCCGGTACAATTTATGGAGTCTTCCACGGGGAAGATCTTGGAGAGATTGCGAGGATATTGAAGACCGTGAATCTGCTGTGGCTCATTCCCGGATTTATATGCGTGATCGTATTTATATGGGGAGAATCCATCATTATCTATTATATGATGAGAACTCTTGGAATCAAAAGAAAAAAGTGGACCTGCTTTTTGTTTTCGTCTGTTGGATTTTTCTTTAGTTGTATTACGCCGTCTGCTTCGGGGGGACAGCCTGCACAGATTTATTATATGAAAAAGGAAAAGATCCCGATTCCGGTGTCAACACTGGTGCTTATGATCGTAACGATCACGTATAAGCTGGTGCTGGTTGTCATCGGAGTTGTGGTGACTTTTTTCGGGCAGAGATTTATACATAAATATCTTTATGATGTCAGATACATTTTTTATCTTGGAACGGGGCTGAACGTTTTCTGCGTGGTGACAATGCTGATCCTTGTGTTTCATCCGGTACTTGCAAGAACAATCCTTGTAAAAGGAATGGCACTTCTTGAGCGGATGCATCTGATGAAAAGGAAGCAGTCCAGGCTCGACAGGCTCAATGCCTCCATGGATCAGTACCGGGAAACGGCAGTGTATCTGAAGAATCATGTAAAAGTGCTGGTAAATGTATTTGGAATTACATTGTTTCAGAGGTTTGCACTTTTTACAGCTACATGGTTTGTATATAAGGCATTTGGATTATCAGGTCAGAGTGCGTGGCTGATTATTCTGCTTCAGTCAACCATCTCGGTTTCAGTGGATATGCTGCCACTTCCGGGCGGAATGGGAATCAGCGAAAAGCTGTTCCTGGTTATCTTTGCACCAATCTTTGGAACGGGGCTGCTTCTTCCGGGAATGATTTTAAGCAGAGGACTTGGATATTATACAGAGCTGCTTGTAAGTGCAGTACTTACGATCGTGGCTAATTTTACTATAGGAAAAGGGAAAAAGGTGAGAGAAAATGTTGGGAATTTATGATTATACGGTAGTGCTTACATATGTAAGTCTGATGGTATCCATCGGGGGAATGATGCTGTCAGTAAACGGACATCTGAATCTGGCCGTGCTTTGTCTGGCAATTTCAGGATTGTGTGATATGTTTGACGGGAAGATCGCACGGACGAAAAAGGATCGTACCGAAGAAGAAAAATGCTTTGGAATCCAGATTGATTCGTTGTGTGATATCGTCTGTTTCGGGGTAGGACCGGCGATCATCTGTTATTGTATTGGGATGAGAGGCCCGATCGGAATGGTGATCTTAATGTTCTATGTCCTTGCAGGACTGATCCGTCTGGCATGGTTTAATGTGACGGAAGAGTGCAGACAAAAAGAGACCGATGAGAAGCGTGCATGTTATCAGGGACTTCCGATTACATCCATGGCGATCATTCTTCCATTGGTTGTAGTGTTCCGCCCATTGCTTGGAAAAGAGTTTATGGTAGCACTTCATGCAGCGGTACTCGTAGTCGGACTTTTATTTATTACTGATTTTAAATTGAGAAAGCCGAAAAATGCAACACTGGTAGTGCTGGTAGTAATAGTGGCAGCCGCAGTACTTAAAATTTTACATGTATGTCAGTAAGGCAGGATACAGAGGAAAGAAAACGATGATTTATGTAGATAGAAATGGAAACCGAACAGAGGGAACAACGGGACAGGACAGGCTGCTGAAGTTTATTTATACGCATACCGCGACAAGACTTCTGATCCGTCCTTTTCTCAGTCCCTGGGTATCAAAGCTTGGCGGAACGTTTCTGAGTACAAGACTTTCTGCAGTGGCAATCCGTCCATTTGTTGAAAAGAATCAGATCAATCTCAGTCAATATGAAAAGCAGGAGTTTGCTTCTTATAATGAATTTTTCACAAGAAAGATCAAAGCAGAAGAACGTCCGGTGGAAATGGATGAAGAAGTGCTGATCAGTCCGTGTGACGGAAAAGTGAGTGTATATCCGATCTGTGAAAAAGGAAAATTTGAGATCAAGCATACGGCTTATACAGCAGAGCAATTACTTCAGGACGCACATCTGGCAAAGCATTATTATGGTGGCTGGATCTATATCCTGCGGTTGACGGTGGATGATTATCATCGCTATTGCTATGTGGCAGATGGAATAAAGTCTTCGCAGAAGAAGATAAAAGGAATCCTTCATACAGTTAATCCGGTGGCGAATGATGCCTGTCCGATCTACAAAATGAATGCAAGGGAATACTGTCTGTTAAAGACAGAAACTCTTGGAACGGTGCTGATGATGGAAGTTGGTGCTTTGATGGTAGGAAAGATCAAAAATCATGAGCAGAGAAACTGCAGGGTCTGCCGTGGAACAGAAAAGGGAATGTTTGAGTTTGGGGGATCAACTGTGATCCTGATGACAGAACCGGGCAAAGTACAGCCGGATGAAGATCTGATCCGGAATACAGAAGCCGGGTATGAGACGCTGGTGAAGCTGGGAGAACAAGTGGGCAGAAAGATAAAAGTCTGAACATATAAGATTAAAAAATAGCCGGGAATGTATCCCGGAAGAGGAAAAAACAAAGGAAAAGTTTATGCAGCGGTCAGTCAGGGATTCAGAAAGACCGCAGCGTAAACTTATTTTTATAAAAATCGAGAATCCCATCAGTCCGCATTTTCCCAAGTTCTTTGGAAAGGGCAGTACGATCTACATTTAGATAGTCAGCGAGCTGCTGTCGGTCAAAGGGGATCTGAAAGGTAGTATTCCCGGCTTTGACAGATTCCATGGACAGATAAGTTAAAAGGCGGGAGCGGATCGTTTTAGCAGAAGTACAGAAAATACGATTCGATAAAACCAGATTTTTCTGTACCGAAAGCTTCAGGATATTTTGCATGATTTTTGCGTGCCATGGCTGAGAAGCATACCGATTGCTAAGGAGAATATCAAGATCAGCGAAGAGAACTTGTGTATCCTCTATAGCAACGACATCGACCAGCATCGGTTCATGGCAGATTGCATAAGTTTCGGCAAAAATCTGCCCCTGTGAAATATTGCTTAAAATACTTTTATTGCCTAAAAGATCAATATTTTCAATATTTACGCTACCGGATTCAATGATTCCGATTTCGTGGATCAGATCCCCGGTATGAAAGATAGTTCCATTTTTAAAGAAAAAAGAAGAACGCATGGAATGTAATTCTTTCATGGTCTCAAATTCGGATTCTGTGATTCCAAGGAAAAGCGGAGTGTGGAAAAGTTTCATAAAAATCTCCTTTCGTGGTTATAACCACATAAATATTAAATTTATTATAATATAATTGCAATAGAAATTGAAGGGAGAAGATATAATATGATAAGAAGAGTGATTCAGATAGATGAAGAAAAATGTAATGGCTGTGGAATATGCGTGACCGCCTGTCATGAAGGGGCAATCGGTATGGTTGACGGAAAGGCAAGACTGATGCGTGATGATTATTGCGACGGACTGGGAGATTGCCTTCCAAATTGTCCGACCGGTGCGATCAGTTTTATAGAAAGAGAAGCTGCGGCATATGATGAGGCAGCAGTAAAAGCTAATATGGAAAGAAAAGAAACCCATAAAGCAGATCAACTTCATTCCGCTGTGCATCGTTGCCCTGGACAGGCAATCCGCGAATTTAACAGGCGTGGTTTACAGGAAGAGGTATCTCGGGAGACGGTGCAGTCCCAGCTTCAGCAGTGGCCGTGTCAGATTAAACTTGTTCCTGTTAATGCACCATATTTTGAAGATGTAAAATTACTGATTGCTGCAGATTGTACTGCATATGCTTATGCGAATATGCATGAGGAGTTCATGAAAGGAAAAATAACATTGATCGGATGTCCTAAATTAGATCAAATTGATTACAGTGAAAAGTTGACACAGATCATTGCAGAGAATAATATAAAAAGTGTGACGGTACTCAGAATGGAAGTACCATGCTGTGGCGGATTGGAGAATGCAGCAGTAAAAGCTTTAAAAAATAGTGGAAAATTTCTTCCATGGCAGGTCGTAACGATCTCGATTGACGGAAGAATTTTATAAGGGGAAAAAAGATGGCAGGAATTAAAAATTTTGAAAAAGCAGAAGTAGTAACATTAAAGGAGCAGATTGATTATCAGAAAGGCCAGGTCGTTTCCAAGACGATGGCACAGAACGAGCATCTCAGTGTAACCTTATTTGCGTTTGATAAAGATGAAGAGATCAGCACACATGAATCCGGTGGAGACGCATTTGTAACCTGCCTGGACGGAGTGGGAAAGATTACGATTGATGGAGAAGAATATATTCTTCATGAAGGAGAATCGATTGTAATGCCGGCAAAACATCCACATGCAGTTTATGGACAAGAACAATTTAAAATGCTGCTGGTGGTTGTATTTTAAATTTGTAGTTGTTGGAGAGATACGCTTGTAAATCAGAAAGCTTCTTTGTGGCGAATCGGATGCGAAAAACAGAGATATTCCTTCGCAGTGCAGGCCCGCTTTAGAGCCCTGCTAATGCACCTGCTCAGGAACACGCTGCTTTCCGCTGGCAGTCGCAGTAAGAAGTTTTTTCTGACTCCACAGCGTATCCACTCAATAATACAAATTTAAGAATAATAGGAAGAAGCCGGATGGCTATTTATTCAGGACATAAAATGCTTTCTGGGAAAAAGAAACTCGAAGTAGCGAAAGACTGATCAAAAGCCCTTCGCTTTACATATTAAAGAGGAGCAACCTAAAGAGTAGCACGAAGCATGATCTTTGCAGTGAAGACTCCATTTTCATAAGTGAAATTACAAGAACCATCGTTCTTTTCTGCCATTCTGCGGACAGACTGGGTACCAATCCCCAGACCTTTCCGTTTGGTAGAATGGAGCAGATGGTTCTTTTCTTTGATGATTCCATCAAAATTATTCTCAACCCGAATTAAAAGAAGAGAAGCTGAATGCTGGCGGATCTCAAGCAAAATCTGCTGCCGTGACATTGTAGTCTTGCGGCTGGCTTCCAATGCATTTTCAAGAAGGTTTGAAAGGATAAGACACAGATCCATTTCATCTACAGAAAGCTCCTGAGGCAGATCGACACGTGCATCAAACGGAATCTCTTCTTTCTGAGCCAACGCATAATAATATCCGATCACATTATCAACAGACTGATTTTCACAGAAATGAAAATCAAAGCCAGGAATTTTATCCATTGCGTTCTGCAGATAGTCCTTTATCTTCTCGAGATTGCCATCTTCGGCCAGGACAGATAATTGAACGAAATGATGACGAATATCATGTCGTGCCTGTCTTGCTTCTTCGATTGCAGATCTTAAATTCTCATATCGCTCCTGCTGTACAGAAAGAAACAGATTTTCCTGCTGCAGTTTTTGGTTTTTATTCAAAATGTTAGCCATCATCAGAAACATTGTGTAAAACAGTGCGAGAATAAGAAGAAGGGCGTAAACAATCACAATGTATCCGTGCAAGAAACGCTGTGTGTGCAGAATCGTATTATATTTTGGAATGAGAACAAGGTTCAATCCGATGATAAGAACCGGAAGTACCCAGAATACATACCATGTCTGGGCAAGATTTTCATCCTCGACCATGTCCTTGACAACGTGAGAAGCCGGATGCCAGATCAATATAACAAAAAGGATACAGAAAATGTTATATAGGACAGCAAATACGGAGAATCCAGAAAAAGCCTGTTCTTCAGAATTAAAGCTAAGCATAGCAGACGTTGCTCTTGCGAGACTGTTAAAGCAAGAAAAAACTGCACAGACAGCAAGATAGATGCTGACGGATTTCCATAGTGAGATTCGCAGTGTTGCCTGATACAGGATAAACGTAAGAAACAGAAGCGGCAGAAGAATCATTCTTGTTGATAAATGAAATCTGTTGCATACAAATCCACTCAAAAAAGAAATTATGACAAGAAGAGGAAGCATCCAGGCAATCATTTTCTTAGGTTTTTGCTTTAAAGATGAGTTCACAGGGAGATATGCAAGCAACATGCCCGGAATCAGAACTGTAAATTCCAAAGCCTGAAAAATTATTGTACGCATTAGAAATCCTCCCTTTGAAATAAATAATCCATAAAGTGTTGTCGTGCCAGTTTGCTTAGTTCTCGACTGACAGCAATCTTGCTTCCGTCATCCAATAGAAACATCGTTCCATCAAAATCAACTGCATGTTCCATATTAATGATCGTTCCCCTGTTGCAGACAAAAAAGCGGGAATCTTCTTTTAATGGAGCAGTAAAAGAACTGAAGGATTGTCGGATGACAAGTTCTTTTTTTGCAGTTGTATGAATGTGGATCATATGAGAAAAATGATCCGCATGGACGATCGTTTTAAACGGTACTTGAAATTCACTCCCATTTACTTTCAATGGAAGTGTTTTCTCGGGAGTTGGGATTCTGGACAAAATCTCATCAGTTAAAGAAGAAAGTTCATCCTCGGTATAGGGCTTTACAAGATAGTGCATGGCACGAACCTGAAAACCTTCCAACGCATGATCCGAGGATGTTGTTGTAAAGATCAGCAGACAGTCTTTATTCGATTTCCTGAATTCCTTTGCAATTTCAATCCCATTTGCACCATCCATATAAATGTCCAAAAATAAAACTGTGATGTCCTGATCCTTCGAAGCTTCAAGAAATGCCTCCCCATTCTCATACTCACAGCAATGAAATCCCATATCTTTCTGATGAAAAATCTTTTCTAACCGTGTTCGTAGCAGAACACGTTCTTCCTTAATATCATCAACAATAGCGATTGTCATATGAAAATCCTCCCAGAGTTGTATCTGCTTGAAGGAAATATTACTTTACACACTACACATGACCGATAACAAGCAGATAGTTAAGTTAAAATCTAAAACTAGTATACCACAGAATGACAATTCGTGCCATTTTCGGGCAATTCGTGTCAGAAATATTGTAAAAAAAGATATCAAAAATATAATAAAAAGAAATGGAGTTGCCTAAATACGATGAGGAGGAGAGAAATACATGAAAAAAATCAAAAGAATAATGGCAGTGCTCATATGTATGACAATCACACTTACAGGAATACCAGTCAGTGTAAATGCAGAGAATTCCGGTGGAAAAAGTGTACAGACGATGGAGACAGGAAATGAATTATTTATTACACTTGAGGAAAATACGAGATATCGCTGGAATGTAAACGATAGTGCAGAAAAAAACAGTGTAGTTCATTTGGATACTTCAGGAGGAGATAATTGTCGTTTTCGGTTAGATCATATAGAAAATGAATGGTATGGAATTAAACATATTAAAGTTGATGGAACGGACCGTTTTGCAGATGTAGATGGTAAAAGTAAAAACAACGGTGCAGTACTTCATTTATGGGAGTCTTCAGACAGTAAAGTAAAGGGAAACAATCACCGTCAGTTTGCATTTTATTATATTGGTAATGATGCAAATGGAAATGCGAGGTACTATATTAAAAATAGAAACAGTGGAAAATGGATCGGATATGAAGGAAAACTGAATAATAACAATCCAAAGATCATTCAGACAGATGAGAAAAATAGAAAAGTCTGGTTGATTACAAAATCCGTGGTTCCGTTTACGGGAAAGGAAAGTCAGGTACTGCACAAAGATGATAAAACAGCCGTCTGTGAGATTCACAAAGCCGGAGAACTGGCAGCTTTAAACAGAATGGCGGATAGTCTGGTTCCGGGTGCACTTCCTCATTTTTATACAATGGGAACAACAAGTAAATGGAAGCTGACCTGGGTTAAGGATTATAATGCTTATCAAATCGAAAGCATTTCAGAAGGAGAAAAAGATACAGGACTTGCTCTTGATGTGCAATCAGAATCGGGAAGAATGAATACCACTATTAATTTGTGGGTAGAAGAAGAATTTGATCATAATCAAAATACAAGCCAGCTTTGGCGTTTTTTCAAACAATCGGATGGAACATACCTGATTCAGAATGCAAGAAGTGGTTTGTACATTCTGGAGACTGTTAATGGATTAAAGCTTGGAGAACAAGGAACGAAAATAGATCTGTCTATTTTGGCAGGAAACACAGAGAAGACGAAGTACTATTATGCAGAAAACTGGATGGCAAATATTCCGGATGATGCACTTTTATCATCTGTAAATATTCCGGCAACACATGATACAGGAACAGCAGGAGTTGTAGAGGATGATATACCACAGGTATCCATTACATCATGTCAGAATCTTTATTATGATGAACAGTTAAATATGGGAGCACGCAGCTTTGATATCCGTGCAAATGCGACAAAAGATGATGCTTCTGTGGCAGACGTAAAGATAGTACATGGAGGCGAATTATGGCAGTGTCAGGAAAAAAACGGAAGTGATCTTACATTACAGTCAATCCTCAATACCTCCCTCGGTTTTTTAGAGAAGCATAAGTCAGAAACAGTCATTCTTACAGTAAAATCAGATGCCGGTTCTACAATTGGATTAGAGCATGCGGTAGCTGAATTTATTGAAAAAAATAAGGACAAGGTCTACAGTGGAGGGGATATCCCATCAATGAAGGAAGCAAGGGGAAAAATCATATTTCTTCGAAGATTTAATCTAACCAAGAACTACGAAAGTTCGGTTGAACGTGCGATGGGATTTAACCTTGCGAATTGGGATGACATAAAATATAAAGATTATAAATATGCGTATAAATTATATGATGATGGAAAAAATCATGTGTATATTCAGGATGCATATAATACATATGGAAGTGAGAAGTGGCCGTATATATTAGAAACAATGAAGCAAACAACAGGACAGGATACAAGCCATCCGATCGAGTACAATTCTTGGGTATTTAATTATACTTCTTGCTCACGAGGAGCACCGTTAGGATTGACACGGGAAATTAATCCGAGATTATTTAAAGACGAAGGCAATTGTATTGACAACCGATTCCTTGGAACAGTAATGCTTAACTTTATTGATGATCCAATGGCACGGTTGATCTATGAGACAAACAGCAACATGATATTTGAACCAAAGCTTCCGACACCGGAAGTAGAAGTTGAATATGGTCAGACACTGGCAGAAGCTACATTAAAAGGGATTGAAGATGCACCGGCAGGGGCATGGGTATTCAAAGATGCAGATCATGTTGTGACAGATCAGGAAGTGACAGATCAGACAAAATTTGAACTGATCTTTCAGCCGGCAGATAATAAAAAATACAAAAGTGTTACTATGTGCGTTCCGGTAAAAACAGTGAACAAGTCGGAAGTCGTTTCAGCAAATGCAACAGATGAAATGGAAATCCAGGAGATAGAACAGTTGCAAAGTGAAGCGATTGATGAAAGCAGCAGTGCACGGAGAATTGTTGTCAATGCAGAAAAGAAAGCAAAGACATACGGAGAGATATTGACGAGTGAAGATCTTACATTTACGATCAGTGATTCAGAAAAGGAGAAACTTCTTCCGGGAGATACAGTTGATAGTCTTGGACTGACACTGAAAGCAACAACAATCGTACAGGAAGATATTTTGTCAGGAAGTACAACAGATGAAGATGGAGATGACATTCTTGGTGCTTATGGAAATGCAGGAAAATATGTTATTCTGAAAGATAATGCATCAAATAGTAATTATGATGTTGTAGTTCGTCCAGCATTCCTTAATGTATCACAAAAGGAAGCAGAGATAGAATGGAATGCGGCAGCACAGTATACATATACAGGAAATGCATGTGGAATAGAAGCAAACGTGAAAGCAGACAGCCTTTTAGAAAATGACAGCTGTGAGATTAAGAGACTGCTGAATGCACAGCGTACAGAAGTCGGCTCTTATAAAGCACTTGCAATAGGACTGACAAATGCGAATTATATCTTTTCTGGCATGAGACGTGTGTGTGTATGGAAATATGAGATTCTTCCGGCAGATCCGGAAGTGACTTTCCCTACAGTAGAAGTGACTTATGGAGATAGCTTGAGAAAGGCAGTTCGTACAGGTCAGTCAGGTAATGGTGTATTTCGTTTTGCAGATAATACTGCAATGCTTACGGTAGCAGAGAACCAGAGTGAGCAGGAGATGATCTTCACTCCATTTAATCCGAATTATAAAACAGTTACGTCATCAGTTCCTGTAACTGTATTGCCGAGAAAGCTTACGATCAGACCGGACCGTATGGAGAAAGAATATGGACAGACAATTACAGAGTATACCTGGTCAATCAGTGATGGAAGTCTGGCAGGGGATGATCAGTTAGAGGATTTGAAAATAAATGTCACATTGACAGCAGGAAATGCAGAAAAAGAAAACTGTAAGGTCGGTCTTTATGATATTACAGAAAAAACTCCGTTGACAGCAGATAATGTGAATTACACAGTACTGTTTAAACCAGGAACGCTGCAGGTACAGCCAAAACCACTGGGCGTTGCATGGAATACGGACGGAACTGTGATTGATACAGGGAAAGAAGCAAATGTGTCTGCAGAATTTACAGGGGTATTGTTCGAAGATGACTGCAAGGCGGTTGTAGAAGGTGGAAATGAAATCAAGACCGGAACATATACAGCCACTATTGTCGGAATGATCGGCGAACAGAGTGATAATTATGTGCTTCACGGAGAGGATACAGACTATCAGATAGAGTATCAGATCGTGAAGAAAGAAGAAACAAAGAATCCAACCGATTCGAAGGAAACATCGACAGGTACTGCCGGAAAGAAACCAACAGGAACTTCAGTGTCAGGAAAACAGGTGAAAACAGCAAAGACAGGAGACAGCATCAGCTACATCTGGATTCTGATGATTGCAGGATCAATCGCAGTGATCGGTGGAATGATTTATGTTATTAGAAGAAGAAAACAGAAGTAAAATAAAAGTGAATCTATAAACGATAGATAGAAAGGTGTCAGGCATATGTGGAAACTGTTATTTTAAACTTCGGCCTGACACCTTTTGTTGAAAAAAGATGCGGTATATCCTAAATATGCAATAAAAAGTGTTTTTGACCGCATGTGTTGAGAGAAAAAGGAGGGGAAGAAATGAGCGAATTAAGTAAAAAAGCAAGAAATAGAACAAGAGTCCAGATGATACTGACAATGTTGGTTATTGTCTCAATTATCAGACAATTCTTTCTTGGGAACTATCACAATATGTTTCTTGGGATTCTAACATTGATTTTATTTATGGTGCCACAGTTTATTGATAAGAAACTTGGAGTGACAATTCCGGTTGGTTTGGAAACGGTGATTCTGATCTTTATCTTTTCGGCAGAGATACTTGGAGAAATCAATGCATTTTATGTAAAGATTCCGGTATGGGATACCATTTTGCATACAACGAATGGATTTTTGATGGCAGCCATCGGGTTTGCACTGATTGATTTATTCAACCGAAGTGATCGATTCTCAATTAAGATGTCCCCATATTTTGTGGCATTTTTTGCATTTTGTTTTTCAATGACAGTTGGTGTTTTGTGGGAGTTCTTTGAATTCAGTATGGATTGGTTCTTCGGAATGGATATGCAGAAAGACTGGATTGTTCCGGCAATCAATTCAGTAAAGCTGAATCCGACAGGAGCAAATATCCCGATCAATGTAGATGTTCAGTCCGTTGTGATCAACGGTGAGACTTGGAATCTGGGCGGATATTTAGACATTGGAATCGTAGATACAATGAAAGATCTTATGGTGAATTTTGTCGGAGCTGTTGTATTTTCTGTAATTGGAATTTTATATCTGACACATCGTGGAAAAGGGAAACTGGCAGCTTCATTAATTCCGCAGGTGAGAGATACAAACTCAGAAGTATCCGAGAAATAGAAGACATAAAGATAAGAAAAAGTGGAAAGCAAAAATTCCGTTGAGTGAACACTCAGCGGAATTTTTGTACTCTTTTTGAGATGTCTTCCAGGTCTTCTTTGGAAAGTTCCGGGAGACGTTCTAATTTATCCAGGAACATCATTGCTGTTTCACGACGTTGCATCTCTACGATCTGTCCGTAATAATTGACCACAACACCTGTCACGATTGCAACAACGAAGATCGTGTAGATTGTGACGAATACAGAAACCAGTTTGCCAATGAAAGTCATTGCGACAATATCGCCGGAAAGAATCTGGGGTGCTTTGGTTCGTTTTAGGATCATCCATAAAAGTTTGTAGTTGTTGGAATGATACACTTGTAAAGCAAAAGACTTCTTTATGGCGAAGCGGACGCGGAAATCAGAGATATTCCTTCGCGGTGCAGGCCCGCTTTACCTCAGCCCGTTGACCGTTTGTAACTCGAAAGTGGAAATCTTCGTGCAATGGCACTCGATTTACTTTCTCTAACAAACGCTGCAAAGTGTCTTCGGAACGCTCCTGCTAATGCACCTGCTCAGGAACACCCTGCTTTCCGCTGACCATCTCGATAAGAAGTTTTTTTCTGACTTCACAGCGTATTCACTCAACAATGCAAATTTAAAAAAAATAGAAAAAAGCCGGATGGCTATTGACT
>OASZ01000373.1_pt1 | contig 45768 bp, 48 predicted proteins | sample 1501241 | NCBI WGS metagenome assembly OASZ01 (sample SAMEA2579926, study PRJEB22360) | human gut metagenome | biome: human gut; feature: human-associated habitat; material: faeces | place: Denmark | collected 2008/2010 | reverse complement strand
TCTTATTCACATCCAAAGAACAAGCTTTAACTCTGTGTTAAAACAAAGCTTTTGAAGACAGAAATCTTACTTTTTAAAGATATTGATTTTCAGATGGTTTAGTATAAAATACGCTTCTTCACTTCACGGATGGATTCTTCAGGAGAAAGCTGGGATACTTGCTTTTTTGTCAACTATAAACGAGGGTTTACACTTCTGAAAACTGAATTAGATTCCATGAGTAAAAGAAAACTTACCACCAAATGGCCTTTGAGTAACTTGATATATTAATATGAATCTGTTTGTGAAGTTAAAATAATAGGTTCTATAACAAATGGGGTTTAGAACAAAAAATTGAGAAAAATAACATTGTAACATGTTTGCAACTTGGTTGCAAGAAATATACTCTATTTTTGTCCCGAAAGTAAAAACCAAACAGATGAAGCGTATCTTTTTCGTATATCCACTTGCCATAGCGACACTATTCTTAATAGTGCTTTCCGCTATTCCGCATCACCATCATAAAGAGATGATGTGTACGGTGATGGAATTATGTGAACAAGACGATATCTACAATGATGGGCATACGGATCATGAGGCGGGGCAAGATGCACATAATGAAAACACCTGTGTATCACAAGCTGGTTATATTTTTCCTTCCAGCGTTGATAAAAGTAATCTGCATGATGGAAGCCTGATGAATATCCACTTGCCGGTTCTATATCTGTTTGCTGACATTCTGACTATTCATTTCGATATACCAATCTCTGAAAACACATACGATAGGTATGTTGTCTCTTATACGTCCGTAGTGCTGGGTGAGAGCAGCGGATTGCGTGCTCCTCCCTATTTTTTCTCTTAAGTATTTATTGCAGGGTTTATAATACTGTAATATCTGCTATTCTTTCCGGTAACTGTAATCAGTTACCTCCAATATTTATCTTTTGATAATTAGATTTCACCACTTTGGGAGAAAGCCCAAACGAACCAGAATCGGTAATGACAGGGATATGTGCTCTGACTGTTTATGACACGGTTAAAACTTTCTTGGCTAATCAATTATGGAACAAAATATGAGGTTGTCAATCAATGTGAAATCGAAATTTTGGATAGACGATATTTTCCCTTTCAGATAGACCATTGCTGCCTGAACAGGGCTTCTTGGGGGCAACGATTATTAGTTCGGTGATATGCTTGCAGATGCCGGAATGGGTATTCTCAGTATTCGTGTTGTTTATTGGCACTATTCTGTATTACAGAGGAAACTCTCAAACAAAAAAAATGGGGGAGTAGCCTTGTCTTTGCGTTGTTTTACAATGGTTGGCAAGGTTGTCCTTCCTTTTCAATTCAACTTTAAAATATAACAAAAATGAAAATATATATATTTATTATACTGGCTGCGGCCACTTCAATCTCCCTGATATCTTGCGATTCGAAACAGAGTGACACCCGCTCGGCCTCTTCCTCAGAGGTTCACCGGAATGACGACGGTTATGATCATCGGGAAAGTGATGGAGACAACCATAGTGAAATAGAGAACTCCGGCAAGGGACATGAGGACGAAATCATTTTCACTCGGCAACAGGCGGAAGCTATCGGGTTGGAGATATATAATGTGGTACCCGGATCTTTTGCACAGGTAATCAGAACCAGCGGACAGATACAGGCAGCCCAAGGAGATGAAGAAACTATTGTCGCCACGACCAATGGTGTCGTATCTTTTCCCGGACAAAACATCATCGAAGGAGCAACTGTTGGCGTGGGAAGTACTATTGTAACCATTTCAGCTAAAAATCTTTATGAAGGAGATCCGGTGGCAAAAGCCAAGATTGCCTATGAAACTGCCTTGAAAGAGTATCAGCGTGCAGAAGGTCTGGTAAAGGATAAGATTATTTCCGCTAAAGAGTTCGAACAGACTCGTATGAAATATGAAAATGCCAGAACTGCTTATGAAGCCCAAGCTGCCAATGTAACTGTTTCCGGGGTAAAAGTTACTTCTCCCATCAGTGGATATGTCAAAAACAGGCTGGTGAGTCAGGGGGAATACGTGACTGTCGGACAGCCTGTTGCTACAATTTCCAAGAACCGGAGATTGCAACTGCGAGCCGATGTTTCAGAAAACTATTTCAATGAACTTAAAAAAATCAGGGGAGCCAACTTCATGGTATCCTACAATAACAAGGTTTATAGGTTGGAAGATCTTCACGGGCGTTTATTATCCTTTGGCAAAGCCGCTGCTGAATCTTCTTTCTATATCCCGATTACTTTTGAATTCGATAATATCGGTGATTTCATTCCCGGTTCTTATGTAGAGGTATACCTGCTCACCACTCCCCAAAATAATGTATTTTCCATTCCTGTTACTGCATTGACGGAAGAACAGGGTATCTATTTTGTCTACCTGCAAATAGCAGAGGAGGAGTTCGTGAAGCGTGAAGTCGGTATCGGAGAGAGTGACGGTAAAAACGTGAGAATACTTTCTGGCTTGAAAGAGGGTGAGAGAGTGGTCGTTAAAGGTGCTTATCAGGTAAAGCTGGCTTCTAGTTCATCGGTGTTGCCCGAAGGGCATAGTCATTAATTATAAAAGGAAGAAATCATGTTGAATAAAATTATAAAATTCTCTCTGAACAACCGTATTGTTGTTCTGATAGGGGCTCTATTGTTGATTATTGCGGGAACTTATACTGCTGTGAATATGGAAGTGGATGTTTTCCCGGATCTGAATGCCCCTACTGTTGTTGTGATGACGGAGGCTAAAGGGATGGCTCCTGAAGAGGTGGAGCGCCTGGTGACTTTTCCGGTAGAAACCGCTGTAAATGGTGCCACTGACGTACGTCGTGTGCGTTCTTCTTCTACTACAGGTTTTTCTATTGTATGGGTCGAATTTAATTGGGGTACGGATATTTATCGTGCCCGTCAGATAGTCTCCGAGAAGTTGGCTGTGTTGGGTGACGCCTTGCCTTCCAATGTGGGTAAGCCAACCTTGGGTCCACAGTCCTCCATTCTGGGAGAGTTGCTTATTATCGGTTTGACCTCCGATAGTGTATCCCTACAGGATTTGCGAACGATGGCAGACTGGACTATCCGTCCCCGTTTGTTGTCTACTGGCGGTGTAGCCCAGGTAACAGTTTTAGGGGGTGATATTAAAGAGTACCAGATATTACTTGATCCGGGTAAGATGAAACATTATGGAATCGGCTTGAACGAGGTCATAGACGTAGTGAAAGATATGAATCAGAATGCCGCCGGTGGTGTTTTGTATGAATTTGGAAATGAATTTATTGTTCGTGGCGTATTATCCACTAATAAGGTGGAGGCCCTTCGTAAGGCTGTAATTAAGAATGTTGATGAAGTGCCCATTACACTGGAGAATATTGCTGAGGTTAAAACCGGTGCTAAGGCTCCCAAGATGGGACTGGCTTCCGAACGCGGTAAAGCCGGTATATTGTTGACTGTCACCAAGCAACCCAACACAAGTACCCTTGATCTGACCGGTAAGTTGGATAAGTCTTTGGAGGATTTGCAAAAGGTATTACCTAAAGATGTGAAGGTTACTACCGATATTTTCCGTCAATCCCGTTTTATTAATAATTCGATTGATAATGTTCAGAAGTCTTTATATGAAGGCGGTATCTTTGTAATTATTGTACTGCTCTTATTCCTGATGAATATACGTACTACCGTTATTTCATTGATTACCATACCGCTTTCGGTTATTGTAGCTATTCTTACCCTGAAGGCTTTGGGGCTTACCATCAATACGATGAGTTTGGGAGGTATTGCCATAGCTATCGGTTCTTTAGTGGATGATGCAATTGTGGATGTGGAGAATGTATTCAAACGCTTGCGGGAGAACAGGCAAAAACCTAAAGAGGAACAAAAAAATGTTCTGACAGTTGTCTTTGAGGCCTCCAAGGAAGTACGTATGCCTATCTTAAACTCCACTCTGATTATTGTAGCCAGTTTTGTTCCTCTTTTCTTCCTTTCCGGAATGGAAGGCAGGATGTTGGCACCATTGGGCATTACTTTCGTTATTTCACTTTTTGCTTCCACTGTGGTTGCTCTGACCCTTACACCGGTTTTATGCAGTTACCTGCTGAATAAACCAAAGAACAATGGTGAGGAACATGACCCTTATTTGGTTCGTAAGTTGAAATCCGGTTATGGGATGGCTTTGCGGTGGACGTTATGCCATAAGAAAGTGGTTTTGGGAGCTATCGGAGCCATTTTGATTGTTTCGTTGGTGATGATGGCTTCCTTTGGACGTAGTTTTCTTCCACCTTTCAATGAAGGCTCGTTCACCGTGAGCATCAGTACTTTGCCCGGTATTTCTCTGGAAGAGTCTGATAAGATAGGCCGGATGGCCGAAGATATACTTCTCTCGGTACCGGAGGTACAGACTGTAGGACGAAAGACCGGACGTGCTGAACTGGATGAGCATGCCTTGGGTGTGAACACTTCCGAAATAGAGGCGCCGTTTATACTCGACAAGCGTTCAAAGGATGAAGTTCTGACAGAAATCCGGGAGAAAATAAAGGTTATTCCGGGTGTGAATATTGAAATTGGTGCACCTATTACACACCGTATCAATGCTATGTTATCCGGATCGAGAGCTAATATCGCCATAAAGTTGTTTGGTACGGACTTGAACAGGATGTATGAAATCGGAAACCAGATAAAAAATTCGATTCAGGATATTGAAGGTGTAGCCGACCTGAATGTGGAGCAGCAGGTAGAACGTCCACAGTTAAAGATCGAGCCCAAACGGGAGATGTTGGCTAAATATGGCGTTACACTTCCTCAGTTTGGTGATATTGTAAATGTCATGCTGGGAGGTGAGGCAGTGTCTCAGGTATACGAGGAAAATAGGTCTTTTGATTTGACGCTGAAGGTGAATGATGCCAGTCGTGCTAGTGCCGAGAGTATACGCAAGCTGATCGTGGACGCCAATGGTCGTAAAGTGCCGTTGGAAAATATTGCCAATGTGACATCATCGATGGGGCCTAATACGATTAGCCGTGAGAATGTGGCTCGTAAGATTGTTATTTCAGCCAATGTTGCCGGTCGTGATTTACGGGGAGTAGTAAATGATATTCAGTCGAAAGTTGACAGTGAGATACAATTACCCGAAGGATATCATATTGAATATGGCGGACAGTTTGAAAGTGAGCAGGCTGCTTCGCGTATTATCACTATCACTTCCATTTTCTCTATCCTGGTTATTTTCCTGCTCTTGTTCAAAGAGTTCAAGAGTGCGATTCAGTCATTGGTAATCCTGCTGAATCTGCCACTTGCACTGATTGGAGGTGTGTTCAGTATCTATTTCACATCCGGTATATTGAGTATCCCGGCCATTATCGGGTTTATTTCTCTTTTTGGTATTGCAACCCGTAACGGTATGCTGTTGATAGACAGGTATAATAGCCTGAGAGCTTCCGGAATGTCTGTGAATGACAGTATCCTGCACGGTTCTCTGGACCGTCTGAATCCGATTCTGATGACAGCTTTGTCTTCCGGATTGGCATTGATACCGCTGGCATTGGGAGGTGAACTGCCCGGTAATGAAATTCAAAGTCCTATGGCCAAAGTTATCTTGGGAGGACTTTTGAGTTCAACTATCCTCAATGGATTTATTATTCCTATTATGTACCTGTATATCAGTCGTAAACAAGAAAAGAAAATTGAAACAATTGAACTAACTGAAGACTAAAATGAGAACAATTATATTAATAATGGCGTTGCTGGCAAGTGTGTCACTTGTCGCCCAAGAAAACATAGACAGCATACTTTTCTCCATTGAGGAGAATAATTCAACCCTGAAAGCATTGAGAGAAGAAACAAACGCTCAGAAATTGGGGAATAAGACAGGTATATACTTGTCCGACCCTGATGTAGAGTTTGGTTATCTTTGGGGAAATCCCGGAAAGATCGGTAATCGCCAGGATTTCAGTATCAAACAGACTTTTGACATTCCGACCCTTACCGGGATGCGAAGTCGCTTGGCCGGCAACCAGAATAAGCTGGTAGAACTTCAGTATGCTTCTGAAAGAATTAACCTGCTTTTGGAGGCGAAGCAATATTGCATTGATCTGGTTTATTATAACGGTTTGAAAAAAGAACTTAAAGTCCGGTTACGACATGCACAAGCCATAGCCGATGCTTATCGACAACGACTGGATCGTGGAGACGCCAGTATTCTGGAGTACAATAAGGTTCAGTTGAATCTTTCCACCGTGCAAGGGGAGATGTCAAGAATAGAAGTGGAGAGGAACGCTCTTCTTTCCGAACTCAAACGATTGAATGGTGGTATGGATGTGATTTTTGAGGCGAGCAACTATTCTCCGGCTTCGCTGCCTGTCAATTTTGAAGACTGGTATCTGTCGGCTCAACAAAAGAATCCGCTACTGCAATACGTAAAGCAACAGATAGAGGTCAGTAAGGAGCAGGTTAAGCTCGGTAAGGCCATGACACTTCCGAAATTTTCAGCCGGTTATTCGCTGGAAAGGACCCTTGGACAAAAATATCAGGGAATAAGTGTGGGGATTTCCATCCCTTTATGGGAGAATAAGAATCGGGTGAAGCAGGCTAAAGCTGGTGTTGTGGCGGCACAGGCCAGAGAGCAGGATAGCAAACAGCAGTTCTATGACAGGCTCCGGAATTTATATATGCGTGCCAGTGGTCTCCAGCAGACAGCCATTGCCTATCGTGAGTCCCTCAAGGCACTCAATAATACCGCGTTACTGATGAAAGCACTGGATGTGGGTGAGATATCCTTGTTAAACTATATCGTTGAGATAGGCCTGTATTATGACACAGTTAATCAGACGTTGGCCGCCGAGCGTGATTTTGAAAAGGCTTTGGCAGATTTGTCTGCTGTTGAACTCTAAAAAAACGACCTATGAGAAAACTAAAAAAGCCATATTCTCAAAATTGGAGAGGTCTGTCTGCCAAATGGCTGTTTATTTTGTCTACTGTTTTAGGGATTATAGCAGGGACTTGTTTTTGGATTTTTATTTCTCGCTGTGGAAATGAGGAGTGTTTTTTAAATTATGATCCATTGCCGGAAATGTTTATTGGTGGCGTAATAGGAGCGTTTTTATATGTTATTATATGGGGTATGACGTCTGATATGTGATATGGTTTAGGAAGTCCTGCATGAACGATAAGTTTCTGCAGGACTACAAAAAATCACACTTTTTGATAAATTACCGCTTGATATTCTATCAATAGATGTATACTGAATAGAGTACATCGTGATTGGAATATCAATGCGGTAACCAATATCTAGTAGGTTTTCGAACCTCATCGGTTTTAGTTGTAAAAAGAAGTGTTAATTATTGCTCAAGACTTCTATTGCCTGTTTTAATGTACGATCAATATGAGTAAAAGGTGAAAGAGCCATTTCACGAACTTCATCTTCTGTTAGTGGGTCTACTAGTAGGTCCGGTTTGATACCTATTCCTTCTATTACAGTATGGGTTGCATCCTGCATTGCAAGTAAAGGCATATAAAACTCTAAATAGTCACTAACCTTTCCTCTTATTCCTCCGTTGAATTGATCCGAATCTCCCAATCCAGCAGTTGCACCAGCGCTATAGCCTCCTACGACTGTGACATGTTTTCCTTGGCTTTTTAACATTAAAGTGCTGATTTCGGACATACTAGCACTATTGTTATCTAAAAGAATAACTATCGGTATTTCCTTTTTTATCCCAATGCCTGTTGTTTTTGTCATGCAAGGTGTCCATGGGGTATAACTGAATGGATTGTTATCTTCCTTAAATCTTTGGTAGCCAAATATAGCATCTTTAGTGATAAAACGATCTGTAAATGTTCTTGCATCAAGTACCATACCGCCACCATTTCCTCTAAGATCCAGTATTATCTTTTTTATTTTTCCAACTTTGAGGGGTACCAAAAAGTTTCTATAGAAATCTATTTTATATTGATTGTTGATGACATTATCTATGTTTGATAGAAAGACGGTATATTCACATGCTAATTGTAAATGTTCGGTTGAGCGCTGTTTAAACCATGTAGTATAATTAGGATTTAATCTAAATTCTTTCAAACCACTTAACTGTGATAATTCAATATTTATATCAGGCGCATTTTCTTTTGCTTTGGATAATGCCTCAATAAAACTATTGTCTGGATTTTCTGATTGATTAAAATCCGCTATTTTTTTTATTGCATCTTGTGCGATTTCAGACCTCATGAAGGAGTTAAACTTATTCATGTATTCTATCGATTTCTCAATTAGAGCACTTTTTACTGCGGGGTCTTTAATTTTATTCGCTTCGACAGTATCTCTGATCTCTTTTTCTGTTAAATAGTACGGACTTTTATCGTCTATAACCAAGTATTCGCTGCCAAATGACAATATATAATGATTACTTATTGTAAATGATTTAAAGCTGAAGTAATATATGTCAGGATTGTCTGATAAGAAACCACCTAACATATCGTTGGCCTGTCCGAATACTCCTGTTTCAGATTGTATTTTAGATCTCATGTATTCATACTTGAGTTCAAAAGGGTAGGTATGTATCTTTTCTTTACTCTTCATACCACCATGAAAGTAGACATTTCTGATAAAACTATGCGATACAGGAAGTGAAATCTTTACATAGAAGTGCCTGTCTATGATGGGATCTATGATTTCTGTAAAATATTCTATCGCTTTATTACAATCTTCTGAGATTTCCGCTTTGCTATACTGCTTATCTCTGTTGAACGTTTTCAATTTTTTGAATTTCGGAGCATATTCATTATATACCGTTTCCCAATTAAAACTGCTCTGCTCGTAAAAATAATTATATTTTTGATTCATTGTATTCCAAAACACATCAAACAGGTCAGAATATGATTTTATATCGTTTGCTGTATACCGTGTTGGTTCTTTGGTTGATTCTGTAACATCTTCAACGCAGCTGCTGGAGATAAAGATCACAAGAAATAAAAGAAAGGAATGACGTAATGTCCAATTATATTTTTTAGCTTTCATAATCTATAATTTTAAAATTTATAGGCAACGCCTAACGATATGATGTTTGAGATTCTTTTTGATTTACGATTAGAAGAAGTTTTTGCTTTGTATATATCGGTAAGACCATACTGATAGGTATATGAAGCAAAAACGTCGATCCTATTGAAAGAATAGCCAACTTCTCCTGTCCCCTCTATCCCGAATAGGTTTCTTTTCAAGTTGTTTTCATTTCTTTTAAAATCGTATGTTTCATTTACCTGAGCTTTGATGTAGGAACCATCTTCTTGTAATTGTGCAAAGATTGGATATTCGCCTTTCCGATGCATTCTTGTGAAGTACTCATAGAAGACGCCACCTTGAACTTTTAGCCATATACCATTTTCTTTATGAGGGTTATTAAAAAGATACAAGCCTACATTTAACGGTATATCCATAAAGTTGTTTTTATACAGTGTATGTGTTCCTGTAATATTATCCGTCTTTTTGTATTCATAATTCTTTTGTATGAATCCCAGCCCTGTTCCTACTATAAAATCTTTAAAAAAATTATATTCAAGATTTACCCTTGTTGCAACACCTGTTTTGGTATCATAACGTGTATTGACCAAATTAGAAACATCGCTATTCAAAATGCTTTTGGATAGACCGGCACTTAAACTAACTTTTAGTTTCTGTGCTTTTACTGACGAAGGAATTGCAATAATTCCTAGCAGAATGAAAATTACTAATTGTTTTTTCATAAAATTAATGTTTAAATTAAACATAGAACCAATTGTTTGTTATGGTTCGGAATAAATAATTTATAATGGATAAAATATTAGGTATAGTAGGAACAGGTATTGAGTGTATATGAATGGTTGTCACGAGAAATGCACAACAATTTAATCATCTATGGAGTTGTATGCTATTCATATCCATAGCATGCTCAGCAATAGTAAATATCTTATGCTGGCAATATCACTTGACAAATCCCTTTTTTAGAAAGAATTCGTCCATATGCTGATTATCTCTATAAATTTTAAATTTCTTCATAATAATATAGGTTTTGATTAAAATAAGAACTTCTACATTTCGCAAAACTATTATTCTAAGACACATAACAAACACATTTCATTGCTTTTTTTTAGGATTTATATGAAAAATACCATAAATATGTTAGATGATATTGATAATATTGCCTCATATGTTGATGCTTTTAAGTGGATTTCCTATTCTTCATTTCGATAGAATGTGTATTTATACCCATGATGTTTATACCCAGATATCGTTTCTGTTTTCCTTTATCACGTGCCGCATGCAGACCGATTCTTTTTGATTTGAATTTTTTAAATGAAATAAGCTACAGATTTAGTGCCATGATAAGAATTTCCATTCCTAGCGTGAATTATTAGTCCTTTTTGAAAAGGATAGTAAAGCATTATCGGCATATTACCTATTTTAAGGTATTGAGCAGCCAATGAAAACTGTCTAATTTTGCGTCTGTTTAGTTTTCTTCGGAATGAATATACGAATGAACATACTTTTATGCTTTTTATGGCTATTTTCAGCTACCCTGTCCGCTCAGCAGGTGAAAATAGTCAAAGGACATGTTTGCGTTCTTTCCGAAGATTCGATAGAGAGAAGTTTGCCTTATGCAAGCGTGGTCGTTTTGGAAGGAAAGGATTCCGCTTTTGTAAAGGGGATGGCGAGTGATGCAAATGGGAGCTTCAAGTTGGAGTTTATACCACAAAAGCGAATGGAATACTTGTTGCGGATATCTTATATCGGTATGTCAACTATCTTTCGGAAGTTAGATCCGCATATGATGGATATTGATTGTGGACATATTCTGATGGAAAGTGGTATCAAACTGGCCGAAGTGCTGGTGACTGCTCCCGTCAAAGAGATAGATATGGCAGGGGATACGACCGTAATTAATGCTGATGCCTACCGGACTCCAGAAGGCTCAAATCTGGAGGAGTTAGTGAGAAAGATTCCGGGACTGGAATACGACGACCGAAGTAAATCCTTATCATACAACGGTCTTGTCATTAGCGAAATCAATGTGAATGGTGAGGCTTTTTTTTCAGGGAATCATGTATTGGCATTAGAAAACTTGCCGGCCGATTTAATAAGTAGGATAAAGGTCTATGATAAGCGTAGTGAGATGGAAAAGTTTACCGGAGTCAGGACTGTTGATGAAAACTATGTGCTCGATTTGCAAACCAAAAAAGAGCTTAATGGTACGCTGATAACTTCGGTTGCTGTGGGAAAGGGAAATAAGAAAAAGAAAGAGGCAGAGTTAATAAGCAACTTTTTCAAAGCTGATGGAGAAAACCTGTCCGTTATTGCCAAAAGTGGTAATCGTGATATAACCACTGAGAATAAAAAGAATCGTCAAGACAACATAGCGGTCAATTTCTTGAAGAAGTTTGGAGAAACAGTACATATCAATGGGAATATCATGTACAACAATGCGATTAATGGTATTAACGGGACTTCCTATTATGAGCAATACCTGATGACAGGAAACCGTTATCGGTATGCGACCGATAATGGTTATCATACGAATCGTATGATAAGTGCCATGTTAAGTGCGAGATGGAACATTGACAAAAAGACCTTGCTTAATATTTCGGGAAGTTTTAATGCTCTAAAAGGTATTAATGATGATAGTAACAGGCAAGCTACTTATAATGCAGATCCAAAGTTAGATGTAACAAGTCCCTTTAATAGAGACGCGAGTGAGCAAATTGAGGATAGTATACGGGTGAATGACATCTGTATGACTTCGAGGTCATCAAGCATTAACCGACTATATTCTATCGGTGCTGACATTACCCGACGACTGAATGCAAAAGGTACAAGTTTGGGACTGACCGTTCAATATTCGGAGGAACGAGGCAACAATAAAGCTTTCTCTTTATCATCCACTACCTATTATCAGTTACAGAATGTAAAGGGCAATGACTCTATACTCTACCGTAACCAATATCAAGAAAGTCCGAACAGAAACCGTACTATTAAGTTGGGACTAATACTGACACAAATACTTCGCAAGAACTTGAGGGCGCAGTTGTCATACATATTTAAATTGGATAACCAAAGTCGTGACCGTAACACTTACGTTCTTTCTCCTGTGATAGACGGTGAAGAACATACACCTACCGGTAATTTTCCGAAAGGTTACGAAGTGGAATATACCGATAGTTTGAGTAACAAAAGTCGTAGTCATACGATGGCACATGGAGTTTCCCTTAATCTTAATTATACTGATAAAACGTGGGAGATTACTACCGGTTTGTCCGTTACACCCAAACGACAAACTCTTGGCCAAAAGACAGGGTGGACACAGGCTGATACATTGAGATATTCTGTAAACTATCATCCCACTCTTACCATCTTATGGCGCAAAAGAAAGACATGGGTGCAACTAAGTTATGAAGGGAATACTCAACAACCAGGACTGGCAGAATTGCTTACGCTAACAGACAACAGTGACCCTTTGAATATCATTCGTGGGAATCCCGATCTAAAATCTTCATACACCCAAAAGGTAAGGTTTGAAGTTCGGGATACGAAAACCGGGCTAAGCGGTGACGTGAATTGGACGAGCATGTTGAACAATGTGACGAGGGCTGTGATATATGACAGTCAGACAGGAGGTATTGAGAGCCGTCCTGTGAATGTCAACGGGAATTGGAATATAAAAGCTGCCATGCGTTATCAAAAGCGTATTAATCATTACTTCAATTTGTCTGCACGTACCGGTACTTCATTTATCCAAAGCGTGAGTCTTGTAAACGATGGACAACGAGAACAGCCCGAACGTAGCGTTACCCATAATCGACTGTATAATGCCGGTCTACGTGTAGGCTACCAACCTAAATGGGGAGGTTTTGATTTGAGCGGTGACTGGCGATTCCGCCATTCTACGAATCTTTTAAGAGAAACAAACAATTATATTCGTGATTATTCTTTCGGATTGACCGCTTACGCCGTTTTTCCGGGTAATATACGTTTGAAAAGTGAGACAACCCATACGTTTCGCAACGGTACCAATATCAATAGAAGTGAGGATAACGAAGTAGTTTGGAACCTCCACTTGTCATGGAGTTTTCTCAAATATAAGAAAGCTGAATTTTCTGTGTATTGGGCGGATATTCTCAGTCAGAAAAAGAGCTATAGCCGTAACGTTACATCCCATGGATTGTCCGAACGATATACTCAGCAGATCGGCAGTTATTTCATTGTATCTTTTAAGTATCGTTTTAATAGACAGTTATAGGGGAATCACCTCTTCATTTCTATTTAATTTACCGATTAATAGGTATTGTCAGGTATAATTGCCTACAGTAAATTTGCAACTATTAAAATATATATTATAAATAGTGTAATGAAATGAACAATTTGAGAAACTATCTCGGTTTGAGTGCTCTTACAATGGGCCTGTGTTTAATGTCGTGCAATGACGACAATACACCGTCATATAGCCAAACGACTATGAAGAATAGTGAGTTGAAGACAATTTTGCAACAGAAAGGATACCAATTTAATGAACAGGGTAATTTACTGTTGGATGATTTAGCTAATAATACTACTACTTTAGATTTATCGGGAACAAAACTTTCTAACTTGTCGGAACTTGATATTCTTCCCAATCTGACAGAAGTAAAATTGTCAGATAACGATTATGGTCCTGTATTCGACTTTTCAAAACTGCCCAAACAGATTACAGGAATTGATCTGACTGGTAATGATATTTATGATTATGATAATCTTGTTAACGTTGTAGTAGAAGAAAATGGTAATGAAACAGTAACAAATTTGCATGATATTACCAAACTTTACCTTCCCCGGACAGCTAAAGACAATATTAAGGATCTGGTACGTTTCTATATTAAAAATAAGGACGCTATAACAAAAGGGAAAATAGATATGAAGATAAAAGATGAGAGCGGAACCTTACAAACGTATACCACATTGAGGGAGGTGCCAGATGAAAATTTGCGTACTTATTTACAGGCCAATTTTTCTGATTTATTCAATGGTGACCAAATAGATCTTAGCAAGCATTTGGGATATGCTCAAAAGACTACGATTCTGCTTATTCAAGCTAATGCCGGAGTGACTAACTTTGAGGGAATACAATACATTATACAGAATCCTTATTGGGAAGGTGCAGCAGTCGCTCTTTATTCTGCTGCGCAAAGTGGTGCTAACATGCCTTCTGTCAAATTGGGTAAATATGTCACCAATCTTGTATTGAATAATCTGAATGTGAGAAGTTTGGACTTGTCGAATGCCGGAAGTCTTTTTGTACTTAATATCGGAACTGTTGCCGGTTTGAGCACATTAGATTTAACCCACACTATTTGGGGGCAGCGTGAAAAGGAGATAGAAGCAGAGGAATCCAAAGGCAGTTATTTGATCGTTTATGATTGTCCTTCGCTGAAAGAAATTAAACTGCCAAAGAAAGATGAGCTGAAAACGTGCTTCTTAGATCTTGAATGTTTGGATGCATTGGAAACATTTGATATATCTAATCTGAAGATGGTAAAGAATCTTATTTTTGGAAATTTACCGGAGAATTTCAATCTCGTTTATCCAGAGTTGACTGTTTTTTATTCTCCGGAAGGGAGGTCTGCAACTTCTTTTTGTTGTTCAGAAAGTACATTCAATAGAGAATCGACAAAGACGTTTCTTGATAGATATTATACTAAAGGTACGGGAGTTGAAAAGTTAGGATTTAGTATCTCTATGAGTTGTAATAAGAATGATGGGTACAATTGGAGAAAAGCTCTTAAGAAGAAGTCTTAGGAGACGTTTATAATTTTTGTTTAATTTAATACTTTAATTTTATGAAAAAAGGTATTTTGTTTATTGCTCTTTTTGCAGCAAGTTTTGGATTTATGCAGTCTTCTTTCGCTGCACCGTTGATGAGTGCTAACTCTATAACCAACGTGTTGGCTATAAGTGACTATGAAGGCACTTATAGCGGTACGATGGATAATATCATAATGAAAGGTAAGCCTTATGAATCACGGGCTGCAACTTATAAAATAGAGGGTGGCCGTTTGAAATGTGATTTTCCGCAGATAGGTAGTATGCCGGGTACAATTACTATTTCTTTGGCTGTGGAAGTAGATGAGGAAACCGGCGAGATTACAGCTTACAACGGGGACGAAGCAGGCACTTTGTCGCTTCCGTTGGGAATAAAGGTCAAATTGTATTTGGACGACTTGAGAGATGCAAAGATTACGGATAATGGTGGCTCTAAACAAATAGAATTTACACTGGACGTTTCCGGTACATTCTTGGGAGCTAATTTCCCTGCATCTGTGCATTTTGTAGGTACAAAATAGCAGCAAGTGTATCATAGTAAGATTATTATATTTTGCCTGACACTAATTTAAAGTTCTAAAGGAGTTAAGGAGGAGTTTTTAGTGAATACCCCTTAACTCTTTATCCTATATAATTTATTTATTGTAATCCAATCGGAGAGGTATGGGGGACTTGCTTTAATCCAGCTGCCCTGCTTTTGCTAACTTCCTTTAGTTCGATAGTGGTTTGCAGTATGTTTTATTTCTTTCTACAGGTATCTGTAGAAGAAACCAATAAAAGAAAATCATTTATAAACTATATAAAAAGAAAACTGAAATGTATAATAAAATAAGATTTGATACTTTTATGTTGATGTGCTTCTTTATGATAACAATTCTCGGATTAAGTGCGTGTGATAGCGATGAAAAGATAACACAGGAGCCACCTTCCCAGACATATGTTAAAAAGGCGAAAGAGATTCTTGCAGGAGATATCGTACTCTCTACCAGAGCAACAATGAATGGTGTGGACAAGACATTGTTGAAGAGTGGTTGCCCAACCAAATTTAACTTTTCCTGGCGTGAGGACGGTATGATGATACTGAACCTGAGTGATTTCAGCGTAGGTGCTATGCCATTTGCCATTAGCTTCAAATGTGCTACGAAAATCATGCAGCTCAACAGTTGGGAACAGGATGAATATCCCGGAGATGGATGGATTAAGTTTGTTGGTACAGATGGTAATGTTACGACTTCCGGTGATGATGCCGAAGATAATCAAGAAGGGAGCGGAGCGAGAGTAGATGGTTATTTGAACGTGAATACCAACCAAATAGAGTTTATTGTAGATTACAATATGATGAATGTCCGCACTGAAACATTTTTGCAAACAATCGATAAAACCCGTATCGATCGCTTTAAGGAAGAGTTTGCACAATACGAGAAAGATTTGGAAGAGGCTAAGAAAGACCAAGGAAAGGCCTAATCTTTCTTCCGTTGCATAATATGTTTTTAACGACGAATGAAAAGAGTAACTACAATTCTATTCTTAATGTTGCTGATATGTGTTCATACGGCAGCACAACAAAAAGTCAAGTTAGAGGTGTTGGAGAAGGGCACGGAACAACCCATTATCGCAGCCAATGTGATCTATGCCGATAATGAAGCTTTGCGAAATCCCCAATATGCCATTACGAATACATCCGGACAGGCTGAATTAAAGCTTCCTTCTAAGGGAATCTGCTATTATAAGGTGACTTATATCGGCTATGTACCTGTGACGGGGAAGATTGGAGGGACACAAGATGAAAAAGTCATTTATATGAAAGAAGATGACCTGGGAATAAATGAAGTTGTCGTGACAGGTTCACGTACAGCCCGTCCCATCAAGATGTCTCCGGTTACGACACAGGTACTTGGCGGCAAAGCACTGGTAGATGCCGGATATAGTAATCTTCAACAGGCACTGCAGCAGGAAACGCCTGGACTTAACATACAGAAGGTGGGGTTCGGTAATGAAATCTCCATGCAAGGGTTGGACGCACGCCACGTGTTGTTTTTGATGGACGGAGAGCGCATGACAGGCGACATGGCGGGTAATTTGGATTACGAACGTTTTAACTTGCATGCCATAGATCGCGTCGAGATAGTGAAAGGTGCGAGCAGTACCCTCTACGGATCACGTGCAGCCGGTGCAGTCATTAATTTGATTACCAAGAAGACAGACAAACCTCTCTCGATAGATGCCGGAATACGTTATGGGCAGATGAATGAACGCAATTACAAGCATCCGCAACCGAAGGACTTCCTTTACATGTTTGAGCAAAATGCCGATCGCCCTAACTTACAAAGCTGGGTATCTGCCGGATTCAAGACCGGAAAATTCACGTCGCAGACCGATGTATGGTATAGCGAGAGTGATGCCTTTTATATGTATCAGGCGGAAAATGACAAGAAAGTTTACACAAAGGAAGCGAATCCCTTCTTGCCACATGACATAACCGTGGTCAGCAATGCTGTCCGTCCACCCATGGGTATCGAAGGCAAAGAGCACATTACGGTATCGCAGAAACTGTACTATAATCCGAATCCGAATCTGTCGGTGCTGGTTTATGGCAGTTCTTTTTTCATGAACACGTATGACTTGATACAGGATATGACGTTCAGCCAGGCACGAGATTGGACAGCCGGGACTAAAGTGACTTATCATGTGAAAGACTGGTTTAGTGTGACAGGAAGTCTGCACGCTGATTTTTACGATCGCTTCAAACGCCATGAACGTATCGACAAGCGGCAGAAGGATTATGAAAGTAGCATTTATCAGCCACGTTTGACCGTTACGAGCAATTACTTCAACGGACACAGCTTAATATTGGGTATGGAGCATACGTCGGATGAATTGACTTCCGATCGTTTCTCCGGCAATGCTAACCATGACCTGAAAACGCGTGCATTGAAAGAAACAGAATACTTTCTGCAAGATGAATGGACCATCAATCCTCGGTGGATGATATCTGCTGGTATCCGTACTAACTTCTCGAAAGCATTTGGTTTCATGGGAATGCCCAAAGTGGCAGCCAAATATTCGCCTGATAAGCATTGGAGCCTTCGTGCCAACTATTCGATGGGTTATCGCTCACCGAGTATCAAGGAGTTGTTCTTCAACTGGGATCATCTGGGAATGTTCATGATCCGCGGTAATGAAAATATGCGACCGGAGAAAAACAATTATTTCTCGCTCGGAGCGGAGTACAGTAACGACCGTTTGTTTGTTTCCGGAACAGCATACGGTAACTATTTTCGTGATAAGATTGAAGGTGTATGGCGTATTTACGATATGCAGTACAATTTTGAGTATACCAACCTGAGCCAACAACGCTTGCTGGGACTGGAAGTGCTGGCACGATGGAGTGTGCTGGACTGTCTGACGCTGAATGGAACTTACAGTTTTGTAGATGTAAGTAAGAATAAAGGCATACAGGTGAATACCACCTCGCCCCATGCGGCTACGGCAAGCATGGATTACAAATACATGAAGAAAAATTATCGATTGAACGCTGTGTTCAGTGCCTCTTATATGGGAGGGAAAAAGTTTGATGTACAGGACCGGGTGTTTGTAAAGGAGGAGAATAAAAGCTATGATGCCTATTTTCGGTGCGACCTGCCACAATATGTACTTTGTAATTTATCCGTTTCGCAGACTTTTTGGAATAAGGTGAAATTGACGTTGGGAATGGACAATCTCTTCAACTATGTACCTAAAACACTTGGCTCAGGGATCACCATGTTCAATGTGCCTGCCACAGCCGGAGCACGTGGATGGGTACAGGTAGAGTTCATGCTGGATGATGTGATAAACTCTTTAAAGAAAAAGAAATGAAACATACAGGATTATTCAAAACCCTCTGCTTTTGTGCAGGCTGTCTTCTACTGTCTGCCTGCGTGGACTACAGTGATATACAACCCTTCGATGGGAAAACTTTACCCCGTAAGTCGGGCTATACCACCGGAGTGACAAATGACTGGATTTACTTCAACCTGCGTACGGGAGAGGTTTTCAATGCACTGGGGGTAAACCGGGATATCAAGGAAGGTGGGCAGATGAATCGCACAGACTGGGATCTGGCTTTTTGCGGTTACGTGATGCGTACCAATTCCGGTACGAGTGGGATCGGTCGGGGAGGAGCTGCCGATTTGGGCTATGGGAACTACGAAAATTGGACAAGTGTGGCTCAATTACCCTCCGATCTGAAATGGGTGGAAGACAATCAAGAGGTGTATGTCACTATGTCTCAGAATGACTGGAATCACTATCTGATAGAAAATGGTTTGGACTTCAACAGTAATCCATGGTTTGATCCGAATAACGGACCGCAGAAGACTACAACCAACGCTAATCCCGTACTGGCTCAAGCCATGAGTTTTGCCGGCCCGCCTCCTGTATATACTCCCTCATATCATACTTATGTGGTACGTACTGCTGATGGCAAACATTACTTCAAGATTCAGATCATCAGTTGGTATGATGCGAATGTGGAGATAGGTGATGAAGGCGGACGTCTAAGTTATTACTGTGACGAACTGCAACCATGAGAAGAAGTAATGTGATAGAAATAGTTGCATGCCGTCCTGTCAGTGGCGCCATGTTGTATAATTAAGTATATTAAAGTAAACTAATGAAATATGGAACAAATAACCGATGTAAAGACGACAGAAATGAACCTGATGCCATCTGCCGGTTCTAAACGCTATTGGTGGAAAGCAATAGCTTCTTTCCTGATGGTACTGTTTACTATGCCTTTGGGGCATGCACTGATGATTATCATGGAACATGTCATGAATGAGACCGTGTTGCATTATTCTGCTTTTGCTATGGGAGCGGTGGGGATGGTCATGGTAATTATAGGCGTGTTTGCCCAAGGAGATACCCGCCAGACGCTATGGGGCTTTTTTGGAGGACTGCTTTTTTGGACGGGTTGGGTGGAATTTTTATTTATGTATTTTGCCAATCGTTTCGGTACACAACCTGAACTGGATCCGGTGACGGGAGAAATCGTGACCCGTCCTGAATATCTGATACTGCCCGCTTCTTTTGGCTTTTGGATGATGGTGATGGTAATGTATTTGTTCAGTACGAAGAATGGCTGCAATTTCATCAACTGGTGGCAGCGTTTGTTATTGCGCGGACGAAAAGCCGATATAGCGGCACGTCCCATGACACGCCATGTGTCGATCATCACCTTTATGGAACTGATGATGATCCTGTGGACTTCTTATCTTGTGCTGATGTTTTGTTATGACGATGTATTTCTCGGCGAACATCATCCGGTGACACTGTTAGTGGGATTAGGATGTCTGGTAGGAGCGTTCTTTATCTTTGTCAAGCAATTACGCATTGCCTCGTGGGGAGCGAATATACGTATGGCTATTGCTACAGTGGTGGTGTTCTGGACACCGGTGGAGATACTGGGACGCATGAATCTGTTCAGTGAGATATGGATTGATCCGATGAACCACGTGATGGAGATGGGTATTATTCTTGCTGTGTTCATTATCCTTACTGTTTATCTCTGGTACATGAGTGCAAAGAAAAAAAAACGGTAAAATGAAAGATAGTAAATTAAAAACGGCAGGTATGCGGAAACTTCACTGGGGTAAAGCGGTTATGTCCATAGTAGTGACACTGGCTGCTATGCCGTTGACCCATAGCCTGGCACGTGTCCTGAAAGAGGGAACCACAGGAGTGGAGCAGTTTTATGCCGGAATGGGAATGGGGGCTTTCGGATTATTCATGGTGATTGCGGGAGTGTTTGTGAAAGGGCATATCCGGCAGACTTTATTGGGATTGTTCGGAGGAATGTTCTATTGGATGGGAGCTGTCGACTTTCTGTTTATGTATTTTGCCAACCGTTTCGGTACGCAGGCACAACTTGATCCGGTGACAGGAGAGGTCGTCAGCCGGCCGGAGTATCTGTTACTGCCTGCTACCTTCGGTTTTTGGGTTATGGTGATGATACTCTATCTGTTCTGTACTCGGAACGGATGCAACTTCTTGAACTGGTGGCAGAAATTATTTTTCGGCAAGCACAAAAAGGAGATTGTTGTCCGGGCCATGACGCGCCACACAAGTATTGTAGCTTTTATGGAAGTGATCACTATGCTATGGACGTGTTACCTGGTACTGATGTTTTGTTATGATGAACGGTTCTTTGGCGATCACCATCCGGTGACACTGTTGGTGGGAATGTTGGGACTTATCGGTTCGATTTTTATGTTTGCCAAACTGCTGCGTCATGCCTCGTGGGATATGAGTTTACGGTTCGGCTTTGCCACCGTCATTATTTTTTGGATAGCGGTAGAGGTGTTTGATCGTATTCATTTGTTCCCCGGTCTGTGGGAAAATCCGGGTGGACATAAGCAGGAATTGCTTCTTATAGCGGCTTCTATCATTTTTACAGGGTGTTGTCTTGTATATAATAACCTATTAGTTTTAAAGAATAAATGAAACCTTTTATATTCATATACCAATGAAAAAATCCGGTTCATAACGAACCGGATTTTTTCATTGATTCTTTGCATTCAAAGTTTTCGTTATGCCTCTTTTATCTCTTCGCCCTTTTCGTCCAGAAGTACGGTAACTTCCTGAGAATCTTTGGTTGTAAGAATCACCTTATAAATCTTACCGGTCTCTTTGTCAGCCGAATAAACTTCTTTGATTGAGGCACCTTCATAAGATTTAGCCAAGGCATTCATAACTGCATCCGGAAGTTTTTGGGCATCAATTTTCGTAAACTCATCTTGTGGAGCTTGTGCCTGCGTTTCTACTGCCGTAGAGTTTTCAACTTCCTGTGCAAATGCTACAGAACTACCTAATCCCATTACCAATGCTACTGCTACTAATACCTTTTTCATGATCGTAATTTTTTTAATGATTATTAAAATTCTAACCTGTTATCTCTTGTACAAATAGTATTGCAAACGGGATGCCAAAAAAAACATTTGAAATATAAATCATTGAAAATTAATGTGTTGGTTGTTTGGGATAATGGTGGTGTGAAATAAATTATGTGGAATAGTGTAGAATTGGGGAACACAGTATTGGGGAAAATAATATAAAGGGTGAGTATTGCTGTCGTCCGAATGTTTGAAGGTGTCATTCCAAAACCACTATTTATAGGTATTGTGTGTCAAAGTGAAATACCGTAATTTTACGTCCGGAAATAAAACGCTGTTCGTCATATGCAAACACTCAAATCGGATATACGCAACCGGATTCTGTCGGCCGCAAAAGAGCAATTTGTGCAGAGAGGATATTTGAAGACCTCTATGCGCGAAATAGCCGATGCTGTAGATGTAGGCGTAGGAAATCTCTATAACTATTTTGAGAATAAAGATGAGTTGTTTTGTGTGATACTTCGTCCTGTATCGGATGCTTTGGAGCGAATGCTGCAGGAACATCATGGAGCCAAAGGAGCAGATATTATGCTTATATGTTCCGAAGAGTATCTCAAGTCTGCTGTCGATGAATATATATCCTTGATAAACAAGCATGGTGAGCTGATGAAGATTCTATTGTTCCATTCACAAGGCTCTTCATTGGAAACATTCAGGGAAGACTATACAAACCGTTCGACGGAGATTGTTAAAACATGGTTTGCCGAAATGAAAGAGAAGCATCCGGAAATCAATGTGGTGGTATCGGATTTTATGATCCATCTGCAAGCAGTCTGGATGTTCACCCTTTTTGAAGAAATGTTGAAGCATGCTATCGATAGCAAGGAAATGGAGTATATCGTGCATGAGTATATATTGTTTGAAATTCAAGGTTGGAGGGCTTTGCTGAGAGTATGAGCAATAGAAGACAAAAATATAAATCGCCGTTTACCGGATTAAAATTGAGAAGAGAATCTTTACGAAGGTTCTCTTCTTTTTTTGTGAACGATTTTGAATACCGTTCATTTTTCAGCGCTACTCTGACACTAACATCATAAAAGTATAGAATGAAACAAAAACATGAATTTGAAAACATCGTGGCGGAAACATTATTGATTCCGCTTTACATGAGAGCCAAGGAGAACCGTCGGAAAAATCCGATTCTATGTGACAAATTGGCTGAGCAACTGGTTGAGAACATCGAATATGATTATTCCAGGTTCGATGGGGCCAAGTTGAGTGAAGTAGGTTGTGTGATACGCGGTTGGTATTTTGATCATGCTATCCGGCGGTTCATTGACACTCACACCCGCCCGGTAGTGGTAAATGTGGGTTGCGGACTCGATACCCGTTATCAGCGTGTCGGAAATGACGGAAAGGCCGTATTTTATGAGTTGGATCTACCGGAGGTTATTGCTATACGTCGTCGGTTGATACCCGAACCTGAGAATGATTGTTACCTGTCTGCATCGTTGTTGGAAACCGATTGGATGGATCGGATCCGGCTCCTTCATCCCAATGGAGATTTCATCTTTGTTGTGGAAGGAGTATTGATGTATTTTCGTGAGGAACAGGTACGGACATTTCTACATAACATAACCATGCGCTTCGAAGGCGGCGAGTTGTGGTTCGATGTATGCGGAACGATGATGAGCCGACGTGGTGTGAAGCCCGACTCCTTGAGGGAACATAAGGCGCAGATACGTTCGGGGATAGATGACGGGCATATGGTGGAGTTGTGGGAACCCGGATTGCATTTGTTGGAACAGGCCAATTATATGAAATTTTTCCGTTCCCGTTGGGGATTTTTTTTCGGGCAGATATTGGGCAGGATGACGAAGTTGTGCTACAAGTTCAGTTCCATGCTCGGGTATAAAATAGGATAAATAAATCGGTTGATCATGGTAAATAAGAAGAAAGAAGGGCTGTCCCGTCTGTTTGAGATTGCAGGACAGAAAAAAAGTCTGCTTCTGTTGGCAGGCTTGTTATCGGCTGGGAGCGCGGTGTGTATGCTCATACCTTATTGGGCGATCTACCGGATACTCTATGAATTGTTGAACCATAGCCGGGAGCTGTCGTCCATCGATGAGACCAATATGATCCGTTGGGGTTGGATAGCCTTTGGCGGGCTGATCGGCGGATTATTGTTGCTGTATGCTTCCCTGATGTCATCTCATGTGGCAGCATACCGTATTCTCTACGGACTGCGTATCCGGTTGACGGAACATATCGGGAGATTGCCGCTGGGTTATCTGAACGGAACATCAACGGGAGCCATCAAGAAGACGATGGAACAGAATGTAGAAAAGATAGAGAACTTCATAGCCCACACGATTCCCGATTTGGTGAACGTTATGGCAACAGTAGTGGTGATGTTCCTCATTTTCTTTTCGCTCGATGGATGGCTGGCAGGTGTCTGTTTGGCAGTGATCGTACTAAGTATATTCTTGCAATTTTCCAATTTCATGGGAAAAAAGGCACGGGAATTTACACGCATCTATTACAACGCGCAAGAGCAGATGAGTGCTTCTGCCGTGCAATATGTGCGCGGAATGCCTGTGGTGAAAATCTTTGGACAGAGTGTCCGCTCATTCCGTCAGTTCAATGCCGAAATCGAAGCTTACAAGACCTATGCATTGAAAGTTTGCGACACTTACGAATCGGGTATGACATATTTTACCGTACTGCTCAATTCGATTGTTACCTTCATTCTCCCTGTCGGCATTTTACTAATGCAAAATGACTCCCGGAGTCTTACGCTGGCAGCTGTATGGCTTTTCTTTATCATACTCGGTCCGGGCGTGGCTTCACCCGTCTATAAGTTGATGTATCTGGGCAGCAGTACGCGGGAAATCAATGAAGGTGTATCGCGTATCGATCGTATTCTTGAAAATCAGCCGGTCCCGGAACCTACTTGTCCGAAAATTCCCGCGACGTATGATATAGAGTTTCGTCATGTCTCGTTTTCCTATGAAAACAAGGAGCAGGCTACTCGTACCGAAGCGTTGCACGATCTCTGTTTCACGGCCCCTCAAGGTAAAATTACCGCTTTTGTCGGTCCGTCGGGAAGTGGTAAATCTACCGTCGCCAATCTGATTCCCCGGTTTTGGGATGTGGAGCAGGGAGAAATCCTTATCGGCAATGTGAATGTGAAGGATATTGCAACGGAGCAGTTAATGGATCTCGTTTCGTTCGTCTTTCAGGATACGTTCCTTTTTTACGATACACTCTATGAAAATATTGCCGTAGGTTCGTCCAAGGCAACGAGAGATACGGTCATTGCTGCCGCTCGTGCTGCGCAATGTCATGAGTTTATCGAGAAGTTGCCGGACGGATACGAAACACGTATCGGAGATAAAGGTGTTTTCCTTTCCGGTGGTGAAGCACAACGAGTCTGTGTGGCACGGGCTATTTTGAAGAATGCTCCTATACTTGTACTGGATGAAGCAACGGCTTTTGCCGATCCCGAGAACGAGTACAAGATGCAGCAGGCTTTGAAATCACTTATTAAGGATAAGACGGTCATCATCATAGCCCACCGCCTTTCTTCCATTGTATCGTCCGACCGGATCATCGTACTGAAAGATGGAAGGGCAGTACAATGCGGACGGCATGAAGAACTTTCCTCTCAAGAAGGGGTATATAAAAAGATGTGGAATGCTTATACGAGTGCGTTCCGCTGGCAATTGAATGTGAAACAAGAAAAAGAATAGAGAATGAGTGCAATAAGAAATATTACAATAGGCCGTACGGAAAGGCTTTATAAACCTGTAGGCTACACTATGCTTGCCAATTTGGTGAACATTGTTCCTTTTTGCCTTTCTATCGAGGCGATTCGTATTATATTCCGTGCTTTCAACGGAGGCGGGCAATCGCTTGATACCACCCGGTTGTGGTGTATATTTGGCTGTATGACAGCTTATATAGCTGTTATGGTACTGGCGGAAAGGGCTGCTTATCGTGCCAATTTCCGTGGTGCTTACGAAATGAGTGCATCGGGACGCATCTCTTTGGCAGAACATTTACGCAAACTTTCGTTAGGTTTTCTGGGTAAACGGGATCCGGGTGATTTATCATCCATGCTTATTACCGATTTTACAATGGCGGAAACAGGTATTTCGCATTATTTGCCTCAACTGATGGGAGCATTGGTGATGCCTGTACTGGCTTTTGTTTCGCTTCTTTGGATCGATTGGCGCATGGCGGTCGCCATGTTCGTGGCTCTTCCGTTTGCGATGGGCATTTTGTGGTTGAGCACGAGCGTACAGGAGAGGCTGAGTGGCAGGCAGATCAAAGCAAAAGTCAATGCCGGAAACCGCCTGGAAGAATACCTGCAAGGCATCCGGGTGATGAAAGCCTACAATCTGCTGGGTGATCGTTTTGTTCGGTTGCGTGATGCTTTTGCCGAATTACGTCGTGCCTGCATTCGGTTGGAGGCTCTATTGGGACCTTTTGTTCTATTGGCCATTACACTCGTGCGTGCAGGATTGACATTGATGGTATTGTGCGGAACATACCTGCTTTTAGGTGGCCAGTTGTCGATTCTCACGTTTGTCATGTTCCTTGTTGTTGGTTCCCGTGTATTCGACCCGCTGACTTCCGCTCTTACCAATTTTACAGAGTTCCGTCATTTTTCTATTTCGGGAGGACGTATTCTTTCTCTTATGAACGAACCCGAAATGAAAGGGACAAAAGAAGCTCCCGAAGACGGTAATATCATCTTTGAAAATGTGTCATTCGGCTATCAGGAGAAAGAGGTCCTACATGGCATTTCTGCCATTTTATCGCGAAATTCACTGACAGCTCTTGTTGGCCCGTCAGGAAGTGGAAAGAGTACGGTAATGAAACTTTGTGCCCGTTTTTATGATCCGACAAAAGGGCGTATACTGTTTGGTGGAGTACCGGTACGAGAGATTGAACCTGAAAAATTGATGAGTCGTATTTCGATGGTTTTTCAGGATGTTTATTTATTTCAGGATAGCATACGCAACAATATTCGGTTTGGTAAAAGTGATGCCACAGATGAAGAGATTGTAGCAGCGGCCAAAAAGGCCTGTTGTCACGACTTTATCATGCATCTGCCACATGGTTACGATACAATGGTGGGAGAGGGAGGCTGTACGTTATCAGGTGGTGAAAAACAACGGCTTTCCATTGCGCGTGCCATGCTGAAAGACGCACAGATCGTTCTGCTGGACGAGGCAACTGCTTCGCTTGATCCCGAGAACGAAGTAGAGATACAGAAGGCTATCGATACGTTGATTAAAGGACGAACGGTTATTGTTATCGCCCATCGTCTCAAGACAATAATGGGGGCCGACCACATCGTTGTCTTATCCGATGGAAAAGTGGAAGAACAAGGTACGCATTCGGAATTGATGTGCCGGGATGGTTTATATCGGAAGCTCTGGAACATTCAAGAAAGTACATTGGGATGGACATTATAGTGGGTTATTGTAACTTATATGAATGAAGTGAAATGCAGACTTCACATCCGGACTGTGCCGGATGGATGAAAAGAGGTGCTTTTGTCCGGAGCAACGCACTTCTTCAAAGAAGCTGCATTTTATAGGTTCCGCTATGGGTTGCTTTATGTCAGTCTTGCTACCCGGGCCCATCAGTCCGGATATCTGCGTTCTTCAGCCCGGGCTGCGGGGGGGGGGATGGGACTGGGTAGCAGAGACTTTGGGTGGGAGATGGAAGATTGAAATGCATTCGGTCCATCGGTTATGCATGGTTGCAAAACTTTTATTTATGGAGTCTGTTTAGCGGTAGGATCACGGAAAAACGAGAACCTTCTTTCAGTTGCGAATATACATTAATCGTACCTCCCAGACCTTCTACAATGGTTTTGCAGACTGAAAGTCCTAAACCGGCACCCTGTACGAATGAATTGATTTTATAAAAGCGCTCGAATACTTTTTTATATTGATCGCTTGGAATACCGCAACCGGTATCGGCAACGAATACATATATTTTCTCACCATGATCCGACAGGGCATATCCGATATCTATATGCCCTTTTACTGTAAATTTTGCCGCATTATCCAACAAGTGCTCTATCACTTGCCGTAGGCGCACAGCATCTGTTTCTATTTCAACATTATCTGTGGGTAGCAGCAAATTAAACTGTACCTCCTGAGGTATTCTGTTTTCATATTTCTGATAGATTTCTGTCAGAAGTCGGGTAAGTGGATATACTGTAAACTTAAAAGTCATCGTGTCGGACTCTATACATGAAAGATCAAGGACATCCGAGACCAGTGTGAGCAGATAATTACAGTTTTTACTGATTAATGCCGAGTAATCTCTGGCTTCCTCTGTATCCAAGTCGACACTCCCGCCTGCAATAAGATTGGAGAAACCGACAATTGCATTCAGGGGAGTTCGTATTTCGTGACTCATGTTAGCCAGAAATGCACTTTTGAGTCTGTCGCTTTCTTGGGCTTTATTGCGTGCAGCGCGCAATTTATCCTCAGTATTTTTATGCTCCTGAATGCTATGGCATACGCCTACAATACGATAAGGTGAACCGTCATTGGTTTTGCTGAGATACATCGACTGTTCAGAAAACCACTCCCAACTTCCATCGCCCCGTTGCAGCCGATAGGAGAATGAATCGGGTATTTCTTTTTCTGATAACTGTTTTTGCAAAGCATCTGCAAGCATATCCCGTTCGTTGGGATGTACTCTGGAGAAGAACTTCTCGATTGTTATCTCACAGTCTCCTGCCGGGATACCCAGATAAGAAAACCAGTGGGCATCGATTAACATTTTATTACGTTTCAAGTCGAAAAACCATGGAAAGATCTTTGTCCTTGCCAGAATCATGCTCAGAAGGTGTTCATGCGTTACTTCATCCATCGTATTACGGAATGCTAATAAATAACGTCCGGTCTCCAACTGCATGATACACCCACTGGCAAAGAATTGCACCTTCGTTTCCAGAGAACGTATCAAAGTGTCTATTGGCAATTTCTCCATATCCGTTTCCGAAGACTTCAATCGGGCGATCAGTTCCGGGAAGATATCTTTTTCTTGGTGGATGATTGAAATGATGTCTGTTATTTTATGTCCGGAAGGATCCCGGGGGATCTGTAAATCCTCGCATGCCAAGTTGTTGATGCCGGAAATGATTTGTTCGGTATTGAAAAAGATCACACCGGTCTGCATGGTTTCAAGAATCCTGGCGGAATAATCATTGGCTTCCGGATAGCCATTTCCTTTTTGAGTTTCCCCGTTTCGGAGTAGCGCCGTTTTTGATTTAATAGAAGAATTCGACATTTATATTTTTATTAGAGTAAAAACATGTTTTCCAAACAATGCATTTATAGACAAAGGTATTTATAAAACTGTATCTATTGTTATTTGGGCAATTATTGCCTATTAATAGTGAAAAACACATCATTTCTTTAGTTGGCTATGTTTTCCGTTTAGATAAGTGAGAGAACTGACCGGGTTAAAAAAGATGAAATAGAATGGTGGTTGTTTGATAAAAAGGAACTTTTTCTGTCCTTTGCAGTACCTCCGTCACATAAAACTTTGGAATGAACGCAAAATGGCAGATAATGTAAAAGCAAACAAAATGAACTCTCAGGCCGACGATGACATTGGATTTGGGATCTATACGGATATTGCAGATCTTCCTATGACCGGTTGTCCGTCTTATATTGAAGAGGGGATCGGCGGTGTATGCGAATCGGGTACGGCAACTATCGTAGTTTTTGATGTTCCATTCCAAATCGTACCGAATGTGGTCATTACCCTGATGCCGTGGCAACTCGTTTTTATCAAAGAGATTAGTGAGGATTTCAGGATCACTTTTTTCAAAATTTCCAAAGATATGTTTTCAGAAACTCTGAGTACATTATGGAGACCCGCTTCCGGGTTTTTGCTGTACATGCGCAAGCATATTGTATCAATCCCGGACGGGGAGTTGATCGGTCGTTTTTTGGCGTATTGTAATCTTCTGGTATACAGGATGAAGCATACACCGCAAAATTGTCGTCAGGAATCAATCATGCAACTGTTAAGGGTTTACTTCTGGGATGTCTATACTGTGTATATCAATGATCCTCAGGCTGAGAAGAGTCTGAAGTTTACACGTAAAGACGAATATGTCTATCAATTTGTACGTCTGATTATAGAAGATCATTCTCCGGATAAAGATGTGGCCTATTTTGCACAGAAACTGGGTATTTCTCCCAAAAGGCTCACAAATCTTATCCGGAGTATCAGTGGTCAATCAGCGCGTGAATGGATTGTTTATTATACCATTCTTGAGATCAAGTCATTGTTACGGGAGTCATCCCTGGACATTAAGTCGATTGCCGCCAGGGTTAATTTTCCCGATCAAACGACATTGAGTAGGTATTTTCGTCATTATACCGGAGTAACGCCATCCCAATACAGAAAAAATATTTATTTTTGATCTGAATCAGATTCGGGAAATTTTGTTAATTGGTCTTTGGGTTTTATCTGATCAGACTCAGACTGCCGGTTGCTTTATTTATAGCTTTCTTCTCTGCACAAATACCGATACCTACATAGTGCAGATCATCTTCATTGGCACTATACATTTCACGTTCATATTCATCATAAGTTCTGGATTGTTGGGCAATAGTGGAAAAGTCAACCAGTACCAGATCTTCAATTTCTAAAGAGTGGAAATAGTTCCGGAGCTCTTTTATCTTCTCCTGTGAAGCTCCAAGTATAGGAATCGGCAGTTGTGTTATGCCCAAATGCCTTTCACCTTGTTTATCATATACATCATGACTCACAATGTTGCTGACTCTGCACCCTAGCGTCATGGATAAGACACTGGCAATATTGGCTACTATGCCCGTAGGTTGAGCGTTATCGATCACTAAAACACATTTGTGTGTGGCATTTGAAAGAATCTTTGTTTCCATATATTCTATATACTTTTGTACCTGCAAAGGTATCTATAATGGATTATTTTCCTATGTCTCAACTAAAAATACGATATAATTCCTATATTTGCCCGTATCTTTATCCGATTTTCCTGAAAAGGCGAATCGAAAACATTAAAAATAGGAAAAAAGACTATGGGGCAATTAGACAAAACGGATGTTGAAATACTTCAGGTATTACAGAAAGATGCGAAAGTGAACACTAAAGAGCTTTCTGAGAAGCTCCATATATCAAAAACGCCGATATATGAACGCATCAAACGACTCGAAAATGATGGGTATATAAAAGGATATGTCGCTTTGGTGGATAATAAAAAAGTCGGATTGCCTTTGATTGTTTTCTGTAATGTCTCTCTGGCAGTTCACGACGACGAACATATAAAGCGCTTTCAAGAGGAGATCAAGGAGATCGATGAAATTATGGAGTGCTATTCTACCGGCGGTATTTATGATTTTTTCATTAAGGTGGTCTTGAAAGATCTGGATGCCTATAACCGATTCGTTTTTGAGAAACTGACTAAAGTTCACGGTATAGTTAAGATGCAGAGTTCGTTTGTTCTTAGTGAGATTAAACATACGACAGTTTTGAATATAGACCGATGACCTTATGCGCAGATGGGTGATGAATAGCTGCGATAAAGAAATTATGGAGGGAGTAGCGCTTTCCAATTCAGGAAGATATTTTCATCTTCGTTGAACGGCGGAAGTAGTATTTTTATGGAGTCATCCATCATGGATGTCTGATACTTCCTTTCTAATTTTTTTATAATTTTTTTATTGACGCGGGCTATAGCATAGTTTTCATCGGGTTGCACTCCAATACATTTTCTGACTTCGACTTCCGGATGAAGCATACATAGCAAAAAGGCTGACCATTCGTAAGTATACCAATATCCGTTGATGTAATTTAAATAAATGCCATTTCTGTTATTTTGTTCCCGGCGTAATACAATCTCTATTTTTTCCATGTTTTAGGGTCGGAACTTCTTATTTTGCAATTTTTTCTCTGAATTCGCTCGGAGTGATTCCAAGTCTTTTTTTACAGTAAGTAGTGAAATGTGAAGGTGAAGCAAAATGAAAGGTTCTGGCTATTTCACTGATCGGTATATTACGATTGGCTAATTGCCCTTTAATATGGCGTGTTTTTTGATTAAGAATCCAATTGTAGGGAGTATCGTGAAAGCAGCTTTTGAATTTACGATTGAAAGAACGTTCGGAACAATGATATAATTGTGCAAACTGTTTGATGTTTCGTATCTGCAGGTAGTTTTCCAATACGAAACTTTTGAAATTCGGATCTCGCCCTGTGATGGGCATCAGGAAGTGGGCCATATCTGTTCGATTGTAGAATGTACCGAATACCATGAATATCTCTTTCTGTTTCAGTTCATGCATATGACTACACTGAACTTTCTGTTTGAGATAGAAGCAAATACTGTCCAACACATGTCGTAGCGGAGGACAGATAGATAAGGAATAAAAACAACTCTTTTCAGACTCAAGATGAATGGCAGACAATTCAATCGACATTTTACTGTGAAGATTGACTTGATTGTCGAAGAACAGTAGTATAAATTCTGTTTCTGTCATGCTTTTGCTTTGATTAGGATCGTTTTGGGGAAAGAGAACCATGTGCCCTTCAACGATGTGCTGATCGTGAAACTCGCTGCAGGATGTCAGTATTTCCCCTTTTAAAAGAAATAAGATACACGAGTGGTGATGGTTATCTATCTTAAAATCGCCCCCGGAGAAGAGTCTTTGATGAATAAAGCATATATTGTAATCTGATACATAATTGAGGCAAGTGGTGTGTCGTTCTATATGTAATAATTTCATAGTTAAACTATTTCTTGTTTAATAATTATACGAAAACAAAAAAACAGAGCGGGAAGTTTTATATTAAAAAGACACAATGTTCTATAATCGTGCCATCTTTTTTCTTTTTGTTTTTTTATAGTTATATCTGCCTTTCGCTTTCATTTTTTTATCTATTTTTGTCTTTTTCATAGATTATATACCCAAAGGGAATTAATATCATGATACAGACAATACAAGTACAAGGAACAGAAAAACGCTTATACCAACTTATTGCTCCATTGGTGATGAATCCGGATGTTTTAAGTGCAAATAATAATTATCCTTTTAAAACGACAGAACAATACGTGTGGTTCATTGCTATCGATAAAAAATCGGTTGTTGGTTTTATGCCGGTGGAGCATAGAAGGAGCGGATGCGTAATCAACAACTATTATGTCAGCGGTGATAACCGTGAAACACTCTCATTATTAATCTCCAGTGTTTTGGAAGCAATCGGAAAAGAAGTACGTTTGTTTGCCGTTGTTATGGTCAACCATCAGGCTGTATTTGAGGAACACGGGTTTATAATGGAGAAGGCATGGAAACGTTATGTAAAAATGCAAAAAGATGAATGATGACTAAAACTACAACTGTACCTAAAAATGTGTATGAACTGGCGCAAGAACGTTTGCGTATCGTCTTCAATGAGTTCGATAATGTCTATCTTTCCTTTTCGGGAGGAAAAGATAGCGGAGTGCTGTTGAGCTTATGTATTGATTATATTCGCCGGAATAACCTGAAGATAAAACTCGGGGTTTTCCATATGGATTATGAGATACAATATAAGATGACGATTGACTATATAGCCCGTATGTTGGAAGACAATAAGGATATTCTTGAAGTATACCGGGTTTGTGTACCTTTCAGGGTAGCTACCTGTACTTCCATGTACCAGTCTTTCTGGCGTCCGTGGGAAGATAGTAAAAAAGACCTCTGGGTACGTCCGTTACCTGAGAATGCCATGACTAAAGAAGACTTTCCTTTTTATAATACACAAATGTGGGATTATGAGTTCCAAATGCGTTTTGCCAGTTGGCTTCATGAGAAAAAGGATGCCGTGCGCACCTGCTGTCTGATCGGTATTCGTACGCAGGAAAGTTTCAATCGTTGGCGCTGTATTTACCTCAATCGCAAGTACCAGATGTATCATCGTTATCGGTGGACTTCGAAGGTAGGAAACGATATCTTTAATGCATATCCTATATACGACTGGAAAACTACGGATGTATGGACTGCTAACGGAAAGTTTAAGTGGGATTACAATAAACTATACGACTATTACTATTGGGCGGGAGTCAATCTGGAACGTCAGCGCGTTGCCAGCCCGTTCATAGGTGAGGCACAAGAGAGTCTGGCACTTTACCGAGCCATCGATCCGAATACGTGGGGGAAAATGATAGGCCGTGTCAATGGAGTGAACTTCACGAGTATGTATGGAGGAACCCATGCGATGGGATGGCAGTCCATTAAGCTTCCGGAAGGATATACCTGGCGGGAATTCATGTATTTTCTGCTTTCCACTTTGCCCGACCGTGCCCGAAACGGATATCTCCGGAAGTTACAGGTCAGTGTACAATTCTGGCGTAATAAGGGAGGGTGTCTGAGTGACGAAACTATTCGTAGGCTGAATGAAGCCAAGGTACCTATTATTGTAATGGACAACTCCAATTATAAAACGACCAAGAAGCCGGTCCGCATGGAATATCAGGATGATATTGATATTCCGGAGTTCAGGGAAATCCCCACCTACAAGCGCATGTGCATCTGTATTCTGAAAAATGATCATGCTTGCAAGTATATGGGATTCTCTCCGACAAAAGAGGAAATGAGTAAACGAAATCAAGTAATCGAACAATATAAAAACATATTGCAATGAGTATAAAGAAAAGTCCGGTATATAATGTAATAGCAGTTCCCGTAGAAAAAGTACAGGCCAACGATTACAATCCGAATGTGGTGGCTCCTCCGGAGATGAGGCTTCTTGAACTTTCTATCTGGGAAGACGGCTTCACTATGCCCTGCGTCTGCTATTATGATAAGGAAAAGGATGTTTATATCCTTGTCGACGGTTTCCACCGTTATTCTGTCCTGAAGACTTCGAAACGTATCTTTCAGAGAGAAAACGGGATGTTGCCTATTGTGGTAATCGAAAAGGATCTTTCCAATCGTATGAGTTCCACTATCCGCCATAATCGTGCCCGGGGTACGCACAATATAGAACTGATGTGCCATATTGTTGCCGAACTTGATAAGGCAGGCATGTCCGATCAATGGATTATGAAGAATATCGGTATGGATCGGGACGAGTTGTTGCGCTTAAAGCAAATATCGGGTTTGGCCGATCTGTTTGCCAATCGTGACTTCAGTGTTCCCGAAGATGACCAGCCGGGAAATGTAGATAAGAAACCTACTCGTTAAAGTTTGCCTTGCAGGCGTGGATTTTATAGATGCATATACTGTCGTCAGCAGATATATGCCGTATAGAATCTATGCCTGTTTTTTTGCTTCTCTGTTTGTCCGAATCGCAACGTTCGGTTACCTTATTTGCGGAAAATGAAACTGCACAGAACTTTCTCCTCCCTTTTTTATATTTAGCAACTTCACTTCATTAAAGCCCCATTATTAGAAGTTTTATTACTCTTTCTTCCTCTATAAGAGAAATGAATACAATTTCCGGAATGATACAATTCCGCGATATTTGTCATATTCATTTTGAGCAAGTTTTAGTCAGTATATATAATAGAAGAAACGAGTATGAAAAAGCTAATTCTGTTTGGAGCCGCAATATCGATTTCAGTAGCTGTAAGTGCACAGCACATCGCTCTGAAAAATAATCTCCTGTACGATGCTACCACCACACCCAATCTGGCATTAGAGGTAGGGTTGGGGAAGAAGACCACGCTTGACCTGTATGGCGGCTATAATCCGTTTACGTTCGGAAATCACAAGCGTTTCAAGCACTGGCTGGCACAGCCGGAATTCCGTTACTGGACCTGTGAGCGTTTCAATGGAACCTTCTGGGGGGTACATCTGCATGGAGGTGAGTTTAGCGTGGCCGGTATCAGTTTACCTTTCAAAATATTCCCTTCTCTTAAAGACCATCGCTATGAAGGATACTTCTATGGAGGAGGTGTCAGTGTGGGACATCAATGGCTGTTGAGTAAACATTGGAGCCTGGAGGCCTCGGTCGGAGTGGGATATGCTCATTGGGTATACGATAAGTATCGTTGTGTGAATTGTAGTCCTAAAATAAAGAGTGGGCATAAAAACTATGTCGGTCCTACCAAAGCGGCTGTTTCATTGGTCTACTTTATTCGCTAAGTTGAATTTGATAAAAAATGAAAGATATGAAAAAGTTTTATTTTCTGATATTGGGCATCGTCCTCTGCGGCATGGTTGCGCAGGCGCAAAATTCATACGAAGGTCATATCGGCTTCGGACAACACCATGTGGTCCGGAAAGGAGGGGAGTTGAACGTGGAGGTATCCCTTGATTTAGGGGCTGTAAAGCTGGCTGCACAGCAAATGATTGTGCTTACACCGGTCTTGCGATCTACAGAAGGAGAAGAACAACAGCAATTAGCTCCGGTAGTGATAGCCGGACCCCGTCGCTATCGGGTGCTGAAACGATCTTTAGCTTTCGGCACTGACAATTTTGAAATGTTTCCTATGCTTGTCGAGAAACGAAAGAGCGGTACTCCCCAGACTGTGAATCTTCACTTCGGATTACCCTATCATGAATGGATGCGCCGGGCAGAGCTGATTTTACGTGAAGAGGTGACCGGTTGTGCCGATTGTCCTGTCAGTCAGGGTGACCATACCGTTATAACATCGGTATTCGACGAACAATTTACACCTCGTTATGAGCTGAGTTATGTGACTCCGCCGGTAGAACCGTTGAAGCAGCGTAGCGAGACACATACAGCCTATCTGAATTTTGAGGTGGACAAATATGTATTGCTGCGCAATTATAAGAATAATGCCAACGTGCTTGCTGATGTCGACCGGATTGTCAATGAGATACAAAACGATTCCAACCTGACCGTAACGGAATTTCGGGTGACAGGCTATGCATCTCCTGAAGGTAACTATAGCCGCAACATGAAGTTGTCCGAAAACCGTGCATTGGCATTTGTCGGTTATCTGCAGAATCACGGAGGAGTTGACGAATCTCTGCTGACAGTCGATTGGAAAGGAGAAGACTGGTCCGGCCTGCGTCGTGAAGTTGCGGCTTCGAGTCTGATTGATAAGGGAGCTATACTTGCCGTTATCGACGGATATACGGATTTCGCCACACGAAAAAATCGGTTGCAGGCGCTGAATGGAGGAACTACCTACCGGATGTTACTGAGGGACTATTATCCGCCTTTACGTCGTAATGAATATACCATTTCTTATGTGGCGCGTGCTTTTAATGTAGACGAGGCGAAGCAACTTATTAAAACCAAACCTCAGTACCTCAGTCTGAATGAAATGTTTCTCGTGGCGAATACTTACCCCAAGGACAGCGGTGAATTTAAAGAGGTGTTTGACATTGCTGCCCGCATTTATCCCGATGACCCGGTAGCGCGGCTCAACACTGCGGCACTTGAACTGGAGAATGGCGCTATAGATGCTGCCATAGTCCGACTTCAGAAGTCGGATATGCCTGAAGCATGGAATAATTTAGGAATCGCATACATCTTGAAACAAGATTATAAGAAAGGAGGAGAGTATCTGGAAAAAGCGATTGATGCCGGCATTCAAGCGGCAGCATATAATATGGGGCAATTAGCAGCTTGGCTAAAGACCCAGGAGTGACTTATAAATGTATTTTTTTTTAATTAAACAATTGTAGAACTATGAAAGTAGAATGGAAAAAACTAATGTTCGGCCTCGCAATCGGAGCCGGAATGATGATGATGGCATCTTGTAGTGATGAAGAGAATTTTGACCCTGGTGGAAGTACCGGTAAGGAAACTCCGGAACCGACCGAGAAAGCATTTCTCTCCATGCGCCTGTCTACCGGTTCGTTGGCCGGTACCCGGGTGGCAGTCGACCCGACAACTTCGGGACGTACTGAAGAGCAAGTCGTGAATCATGTACGCATGGTGCTGTATGAAACCAAGAATAATACCGTGCGTTACTCTTGGGACCTGAATGTATCTACTGACGGAATGAATGAATTTACCGGAGGAGATGTAGTGAGAGGAGAAGATGTGCCATCGGCTACGCCGACTGTGAGTCGTTTTGTTACAGTAGGTCGTGAAGTGGTGAAACAGGATTATGAGTTATTGATATTGATCAATCCTCCCGGTGAATTGCTGGAGATTACCGAACAGGGAAATCCCAGAAGTTATTTATCGCGTGCAGCCAATATGACAAAAGAGTCGCTGATACAGCCTTATGGTATTGCTGCCGATAATAACTTTTATATGACTAATCATCAGGACCTTATTTTTGTTCCTGAGGTGGAGTTGAGGGATAATCAACGGATGGCCGAAGAAAATCCGGTAAGGGTCGAGGTGGAACGTGCGGTAGCTAAAGTCGTTGTCAGCGGAGTGCCTGAGGTAGTACCGCACGGTGATCGGATTGACAATCTGAAATGGGGACTGGATGTGACCAATATGTATACCTACTGGATGCGTAAGATGACTTTTATAGCTAACTCGGGTGGTGTTCCGAATGAAATGGAACAACTCAATGCCGGATACCGCGAGGAACGCTATGCCGAAGATCCTAACTTTACAAGATTCAGTTCCTGGAATGGAGGAAACCCTGTCGGACAGTTTGAGTATTTGTCAGGGACTCCGGAGTTGAGCAAGAATTTTGATGACTATGATTATACGCTGGAAAATACGATGGACGCTGCCGACCAGCGGCATGACGTAACTACCCGTGTAGTGATTAGCGGAACTTACACGCCGAATGGCTTCGGATCGGTTGCGACTCGTAACGGAGGGGGTATCAGTTTCTACTATTTCAAAGGCAATGCTATCAGAGTGGAAGCCATGCGGGATATGGTAAATGACAGGGGGCAGATTCCTCAGGAATTACGTGATGCAGGTTTGGAACAGGCTATAGAGAACGTACTGGCCTGGAACCCGAATGCATTTAATTCACCTACGGCTTCTTTTTCGGAGGGTGGCATTAATTTCTACTATCAAGGAGTGTGCTATTATACGGTTCTGATTCGTCATTTCTCCAATAACATGGTACCTGTATTGATGGGATACGGACGCTATGGCGTGGTACGGAATAATGTATATCAGCTTAGTATCAATAAGATTATCGGTCCGGGACAGCCGGTGATCAATCCTCCCGGAACAGATCCGGATGACGAAGACACTTCCTGGATCTCGGCTGACGTCAACATTATGCGGTGGTATATCCGTAATCAGAATGTAGAGGAACTTTTATAAATTCTTTCTTATAAACTAAACTGAAGTAACTATGAACAGATTTATCGGATACATACAGGTTGCATGTTGCTGCCTTCTGCTATGTGCTTCCTGCGTCAGAGACGGGATGGATGAAGATTGCAACTCTTATGTCCGCTTTGTATACGACTACAACCTGGAATACATAGACTTGTTTCATAAGCAGGCAACCAAGATGAACCTGTATGTATTCGATGAAAAAGGTGTATTTGTGACAGAATTGAAAGAAGAATCCGGTGCTTTTGCACCGGATTACCTGATGACTTTACCCGGAGCCATGGCAGGCAGAAGATATATTTTTGTGGCTTGGTCGGGGTTGTATGACAAGTCGTATGACAAAGTTACCCTGACTCCCGGGGTATCTACGTTGGAAGATCTGGAAGTCAGTGTCAACAATCTGAAAACCCGGATTGGAGGAGGGGTGGTCGACAGAGAACTCCATTTACTGTGGCATGGCAAACAGACGGAGGTATCTCCACAGTATAATAATGATATCACCACTGTCTCTTTGCTGAAGAATACGAAGAAATTCCGTATCATCATGCAGATGCTCGACGACAGCAGTATTCACGTGGATGATTATGATTTTCGAATTATTTCGCCCAATGGGAGGTACAACCATGAAAATGGGCTTTTGGGAGACGAAACGGACGAGAAAGTGGAATATACTGCTTATCATACCGAAGACGATCCTGAGACCGGAGCTATAGCCGAATTGAATACGTTGCGTCTGATGACTGATACCGAAAACAGATTGGTTATCACGCATAAGTCATCGGGTAATGTGATTCTTGACATCCCCTTGAATAAATATCTTAATGCGCTGAGGCTTCAGCAATATGCTGATATACCCTTGCAGGAATATCTGGACCGTGCCGATAAACACGGTATTATTCTATTCTTTAAAGGTATGGATGGCAACGGAAATTATATAAGTGTGGATGTACAGATCAACGGTTGGCTGATCCGGAAGCAAGAGGTCGATGGAGTTTAAGTATCAGGGTGTAGCTATCCGTTCCGGATGGTTACACCCTAATGCCGATATGGCTACACCCTTTCTTCTGTAGGGTGTAGCCATATTTTTATACAGGTATTGGTCGGTCGGGGGTTACAGGGTGTCGATGAAACTCTTCTGCTGTTCCAGGAAAGTAATTCTTTGGGACTCTCCGCTTTCTGAAATCAGTGTGGAGTGTCTTTTCAATGATTGTATCCAGTCTTTTTGTATGCCGCAAATTCGTGGGCTTTGAGAGTCCATTGAGTTAATAGAATATACCCGGAGGAGACTGATTTGGAAATCTTTCTTTTCTATATAGCTGTAGGTTGCTTCAAAATCGATATTGGATAAGTAAATGGCTACTTTGTTTCCGTTACTGAATTCACCTTTTGCGGATATCTGTTCCAGTTCATGCAGCAACAGCTCCAGTTCGTTTTTTAAATGTATCAGGTCTGTTTCCGAAATCAGATTGAGGCCGGCAAAATACTTCATCTCTTTTACAAACGAGTAGAAGACATTGCTGTCCCATATAAAACAGGTCTTTCTGCACGCTTTGACAGCCTCACTCAACAGTTTATGGGCATGGACCGCTTTGTCCGGTATGTGCATTCCCGATAAGCTGTTTGGGGTACGTATTTTTCCATTTTGATAAATCCATCTGCACAGGCGAAACTTTGATAAGTATTCGTACGAAGAGTAAATTAGATGTATGTAAGTTCTTGATTTTTAGTATGTTAAATGGCGGCGTGTTGTAAGTGTGCACAATGGTTGCACAACATGAACATAAAAAACAAATCTTTCCTCCATCTTTTCCTGCCTATTTCGCCTTCTCCCGTCAAAAAAAACTAGGGGAGGGGAGACTATAGGAGGCTCTTCTCCAAATTTCCCAGCATTCTTCCCGGAGGATTCACCTTAATCGTAGGTGGATAAGATTTATAAGCACTGGTTAGCGATACTTGTGTAGTACGCGCAAAAGCCGATTCGTTTCCATGAAAAAGCTCACTTGCAATTTTATGTAAACAGCCGTTCATGTCCATAATTCTTTTATTTCTTGTTATAGTGCCCCTTTGCGGAAATCACAGTAACAGTTATCACTTCTTCTTCGATAGTATAAACAAGGCGGTTAAATTTATCTATTCTCCTGCTCCAAAAACCGGAAAGATTCCCTTTTAGCGCTTCGACCTGCCCCGTTCCTGTAGTCGGATGTTCCGCCAACTCCAAAAGCAGCCTTTCAATTTTTGCCATTAAGGCTTTATTTCCGGATCTTTTAAGTTCTGCCATATCCAATACCGCTTTCGGAGCTAATTTAAGAATATATGCCATATCAAAGGCTGTTTATGAAGTTCGTAATATCCTCTGTCGATTGCAAAACGACTGTAGCTTTAACTTTTCCTTCCCTATAAGTCCTTATCCGATCTTCTATTTCGGAGAGGTTGGAAGGATCTGCAAAATAAGGGTCACCGCTTGGACTAGGGTTTAAAACTTCAACCCTTAAAGTATCGGCTTTTGAAATCAAAAGATTCTCAATAAAAGCCTTTACGCTTTTACCCTGCGAAGCTGCCATGATGGACAGTTTTTGCAACGTCTCAACGGGTAGGTCAATATTCTTTCTTTTCTTCTCTAATGCTGCTGTTGCCATAATCTTTAGTTTTTGCACAAAGATATAATATGTATATGATATATACAATATACACATTGTGATTTAACATAAAATCTCTGCCAAATCAAAATCCAGCATCCCCTTCCGTCCGCGTATTTCGTATATCTTACTTTGGATTAACTGCAATTGCTCCATTCTACTTTAGACCACCTTTGATTGGTAATTCTTTTTTAGCCTAAATTCACGGAATAAAAAACGATATCACCTCTCTTTTGCCTCCTAATACTTTTTAAAGAGATCCGAATGACTACCCAATCTAATAAGTTTTATCACGTCAATACTTTCATCAATCCAAATTAAAAGAAAATCACTTTCAATATGGCACTCCATATACCCTTTGTACTCACCGGAAAGCAGATGGGGCTTATACTTCCTTGGAAGAGAGCCTGTTTTGCTTAACAGTTTTAAAACAACCTCTAAACTTGAAATCTTCTTAGAATTATTCTGTATTTTCTTTAAATCTTTCTTGAATTGACTTGTTTGTTTCAGTATTTTCATAAAGACTTAGTGTAACCTTTGAAGTTATCCAAATCAAGCGTTTCGAGCTCTACGCCACTTTCAGCTTCTTTCATGGCTTCCAGCGTTTCTTCGTTAGGCTCCGAGTACATAGCATCCATCAAGGTGCTTTCAACGAAATTATTAAGGCTTCTATTAGCCTTTTGAGCTTCTCTCTGTAAGATTTTTAACAAATCCTCACGCAAGCGGAAAGAAGTTTGTTTTCTTATTATTGCTTCCATATTACTTTGTATTATTTTGTATTGCAAATATAGTTAACTGTATCACAATAAGCAAGTTTTTTAAGTATAATTTACGTGATTCTACTAATGATAGCACATGGTGGATATTTTGTTTTGAATTAATCATAATCAATCCGTTCTGTGTCAGTTCAAACATAAAGTCGTCAGGAAAACGTCTCATATTATACTATAGTATAACGCAAATAAAAATACGGGCTGTATGGTTCTAAATAAAATATCATTCAAGCTATTTAGCCTTGTTCTCTACTTTTCGGAGTAACCCAGCCAGTAGGTTATCCTTTAATGCAACCTGAGCTCTAAGAGCTTCCAATCTTGTCTCCATTTGCTTCAACCGACTCTTATATTCATTTACCGAAACAAGAGTTATTGGTATCTCAGGGGTGGATTTATCTTGAATCATTTCTCCCTCTCCGGTTAAAAGCCATGTCGTGTTTAAATGCGGTAGATACTTAGCTAAATTTTCCAGAACTCTGGCCGGGGGCTCCGCATTAGTCCGAATAGATAAACAACTATAAGCTCTTTGGTCTGATATTTTTGCGGCTCGAGCAAAAGCCGCTTTATTCCCATGAAAAAATTCATTTACAACAATTCGTAAACGGTCATTTAAATCCATAATAGTCTATTATTATATTAGTATTTAGGTTTAATTCAGATGTAATTTTGACCTCTTAACAATCTATTATCATCCTCAAGCTGACGGATACGCTCTTCTAATATGCCATTTTGCTTTAATAAGGTTTTAACCTCTTCTCTTTCTTCTTTATACATACTGTATATAAGCGAGGCCTCCCCTGTAAATATAGGCACTGATGAAGATAAAACAGAAACACCGGAACCAGATTTAAACATATCACCTTCGCCACGAAGAAGCCATTCAGCAGAAAGATCCTCAAGTCGTATTGCAATAGATATTATTGTATTAAGATCTAGCGTTCTTGTACCATTCAATTTGCCTTTAAGCGTCGCCTCTGACATAAAAATCATAGCCGACAATTTCTTACAAGTGATATCTTTCTTAGCTAAAAACAGTCTAAGTCTCTGCGCTACAATGTCATACATGGTTTATATTATTATGGAACTCTTTTTAAAATTAAGAAGTACGCACTTTTGCCATTCATTGGGTGTCAGTGCATATTCATTAATTCATCACTACCTCAATTGAGCCGGAGGCGATTCGGGCAATTCACCCATGGACACTCACCACAATCGCATTTACGTGTCATTTGATAGAAAATGATCCACGCTCTCTCTTGACGTAATTCATGATTATACATTTTCAAAAGAACTTCACGCTCATCCATTAACCGGTTTAGATATTGGATTGTCTCAAGAAATTTATTTTTCATATTTGAGTTGGCTTTTAGTCTTCCGACTTTCTTTTAACAGTGTGCTTAAATTTTAATACGGCAAAGTTAAGCTCGATTGTAGTCTCTGTATCGGTAATCTTTTGATCTTCGCCTAATATATCAGCAATAATCTCCCCGCTTTTTTGCATTAGAGACTTTTGCTTATAATCGTCATTGCTTTCTGATAACTCGGCTACGGTTCTTGACAATTCGCGTATCTTTGCGAACGTTTCAACTATGGCTATTGTGGTTTGAGTCGCCTTGTCGCTTTTAAGAATCGTGGCGAGCATATAAAGCCCTTTCTCCGTAAAAGCCTTTGGGAGAATAGGAGAATATTTCAATTTTTCAAGGTGGTCGAAATTTTCGACCACCTCTCTTTTTTCATTATTCGTCATTTCCAGTATATATCCTTTCGGAAATTTTTCTGGATTGTTTTTCACCGCTTCATTGATTCGTTTTGTTGCTACCCCGTAAAGGTCAGCAACGTCAGTATCAATGAGTACATTATAGCCTCTTAAAACAATTATTTTATCTTCTACACTATTAAAGTTTACTACATTGTCATTCATATTATATTTTTTATATTTAAATAGCTCAATCGTTTCCTTTACTTAATTTCTCAATAATCACCCAAAGAAATCTCACGCCTTTTCTGCCAACGGATGTTTGGATCCTGAAGGTCGCTCTACGGGCGGATAATCTTTTTCGTAGTCTACTAATGGTAGATCGGTAAAAGTATCGGTAACCCTATCAGCCCCTGCCTGATTTCTTAATGATTCATTGTCAGCTTCGAGTTGTTGTATCTTTGTTTTTAATACACCGATTTCTTCTTTTAGCTGCCCCACTTCTATATCTTTTTCTTTATACAATTTATATATAATAGATTCATCATTGGATGCAATATTGTTCTGAGAAACATATTGCTCTACTTTTGTCTTTTCGTTAGAACGAAGCATAGAACCAATTCCCAAAACAAGCCATTCTGTATTTATCTCTGTATAATAGGCGAGAAATTTCGATAGATTTTCTTCGCTTATTCCATTGTTTTGCCCTAATACACCACGAGTGATACCCGTCTTAGAGTAGCAATCGTACATACTAATCCCTTTTCTTCCTAAGTATTGCAAGATTCTTTGCTTAATAGGAGATTTTTCTTGCTTAATTTCTTGCATAATCAAAATATCTCGTTTATATTTGTCCCCGTATTCAAATCACTCAAACGAAAACGGATACAAAAAAGGCTGTCCGAGAGCGCTCGTCACCTATATTTACGCATTTATCCATTCGCAAATATAGCCAGCCTTTTTCTTTTATCCAACAATTCGTATAAGAATTTGAAAGCGGCGCGGTTGCGTGGAAGTTTCCGCGAGATTTAAGGGTTAGTAAAGACATTGATAAAAGCTCGTTCCGAGTAATAGGCAAACTTCCACATTAGGCCTATGAAAGGTTCGAGCTTTGCTTTTTAAGGAGGAATAAGTTATGAATATCAATGAAATTATCAGTAGCGGAGTCGAGATGAACATAACGTTCAAAGCCTCTGATCTAAGAGAGTTTGCCGAGCACCTCGTTAAACAGACAGTGAAAGAACTGAAGAACTCCGTTTCGAAAGCGGACGAGGGCTACTTAACTATTGATGAAACGGCCACACTTCTTCATATTAATAAAAATACGCTATGGAGGTGGAACAAATCGGGTTATTTGAAACATATCGAGGCAGGCGGCCGACGCCTTTATCGGAAAAGTGACGTTTGCGAACTCCTTAAAAACAATGGCCATGAATGATTTCTTCCCACTCCTCTGCGTCTTGTTAACCGGGTTCGCCCTTGCGTTGCACTTCGGTTTGGTGAAAGCGTTCCTAAGAAGGAATACCTTAGAAACACGTAAGCTTGAATTAGAGATCCGGTCCATCAAGACCCGCCTGATTCCGCTTTACCTCTCGCATCTGGAACGGCGAAAACAAATCCTCCTGCAAGAACAGGAGTATGAAAGAGCCGCCGAAATCACTTTTCTTATCAACGAAGAACTTAAAAAACTGGATGAAGATGAACATGAATAAGCTTTCCAAACATATCATTATCGCAATCATTACGATAACGACCA
>OASZ01000353.1_pt1 | contig 47395 bp, 30 predicted proteins | sample 1501241 | NCBI WGS metagenome assembly OASZ01 (sample SAMEA2579926, study PRJEB22360) | human gut metagenome | biome: human gut; feature: human-associated habitat; material: faeces | place: Denmark | collected 2008/2010 | reverse complement strand
TTGAAGCAACCCTCTTGGCAGTAGGAGCTTGCTTGCTGGCAACAGCAATTCCGCTACGGAAAATTTCAAAAATGAATATTGTGGATTCGATTGAAACGGTTGAGTAGAACACTATTTTTTGAAATGTCCGAGCGTTGTAACAATTCAGCCTGTTTTTCTGTCGAAATCAAAGGCACCTCGGACATTTGTGTAACATTTGTAGTTTATGATGATTATAAATCAAAGATAACTTTCACTTAGGTATTAAGACATAATATGGAGGTGATGATGTGATGGGACATTAGCTGTTTTGGATATAGAAGAATCCGGCAAGCAGATCGGAGAAAAGTTATTTCTGCTTCTTAACGAAGAACAAAAGAATGCTCTGATGCAATATATTTTGGAACAGGGAGTCTGTCATGGAACGGTATTCAATTCCTGTCACACTTCCTCCGCATCAAAGAAAAATCCTCTAACAGAAATACAGGAAGGCGAGCTTTATCTATGCCTGGAACACCGCACTGTCAGGGTTAGGGAACGGATTATCAACCTGACAAGTAAGGAGTTTGATATACTGGCATTACTCATTGCCAATCCCAAACGTGTTTTTACTTACGAACTGATTACCGATTTGGTTTGGAAAGAGGATTGTGATTTCTATTCGAGAAAAGCCATTCATAATCATATAAGTAAGCTGCGTAAGAAATTGCGCTTTGAACCGGATCTTCCAAACTACATTGAGAGTGTCGCCGGAATCGGCTATAAATTTGAACATCTATAACATGAGCCCACAAGGTGTCGTTTTCCCCTTGTGGGCTTGCTTTTTGCGGCATATATTCTAAGAGCAGAATATGTAGAAAATTGCGAATATAAAGAGTAAAAAGCGAATGCCTGCGGACTGATACAGGAAACATAACCGATATAATTTTCTCCCAAGGAGGTATCAAGCAGCCGATTCAGGCTCCTCCTTGATGGGAGGAAATGCCTATGCGTCTATGCAACACAGATCCGCAGATAAACTGCTTTACATTCAGTCACCTATACGTCGTAATCCAGCTCGTATGGATTGCGGCGTTTTTGGTTTCGACAATATTTGAGCATTTTCGCTGTCAGCCTCCCGGAGAAATTTCATACTGCTGCTTTGGCGCGCCTGTTCTTTGTACGGGCGCGCTTTTTTGTACCCTTTTTTTAATCAGAAAGAGACTTAGACCTTATCGCTGCCGCAGCCCACCCTCTGATTTCGATTTTTGCCATCAACTCAAACATCGAAATTGGAGGAAATTACTATGAAGAAAATCAATCTTCGGGATTATTACCCGTATTATACACAGGACATGATCGTTGAGGTGCCGGATGAAGTTGCGGACATTCTCCGGGAATATAAACTTGCTGAAGCAGCTTATTTTTTGCGTACATACCGGCATAAAGCCTATTTTTCTTTGGATTATGACATCAATGTGGAACATGAGGCTATGGTGCTTGTTTTGACACCAGCAGATATTTTTGAACAGAAGGAAGAAAACGCTAGACTATATGAAGCGCTTGCCTCGTTGCCGGAAAAACAGCGTAACCGTATCACTTCACATTTTCTGTTGGGAATGAGTTTATCGGATATTGCAAAAAGCGAAGGAACCGGCGTCAGCTCTGTACATGAAGGAATCCAACGTGGACTTCGGCGTTTGAAAAAAATTTTAGAAAAAATGAATACAGACCCCGAAAATTACCATCAAAAATGAAATGTATAATAGAGGGACATATTCGGCGGGACAAGCTGGACGGGTGTGGTAAGGAAGCATATACATCCTCCACCCTAACTGTAATATCAATTTGTCTGCCATGCCCCTTGCTTGTTCCTTGACAACCGAATATACGCTGTTACGGGTACTTCATTCTGTGTTCCGAGCGGCAGATGGGGCGGCGCGGTGACAGGCGGCCTAAGGAGGTGATGAATCCAGGCTGTCCGAGCGATAAACGCAACCTACGAAACCGGCTGTGGCAGGCCGGACGCGATAACGACACAGATCATAATGGTACTTCTTCACAGCTTCCTAAAGACTTGGGGAGAGTTCCTGCGGCGTTTGCTTGCTCTGGCAAAGCGGCGGCGTATGTGGGACTATGATGCGGTGACGCTACCCGCAGCCTGTAACAGCCCCGTCCTTATAACAGAAGGACTTGCCGGGGTGCGTGGCAAATACGGCAGCAAAATCGAAATCAGATATAATGGGCCGGATTTATGTGTGTAATAACCATAGATCCGACCTATTCATGTGGTTTTGATAACACAGTTTTCAGAAGGGAGTTGATACTATGGAATTGAACACCATTGTCAGTGAAGTGGGTACGCTGGTAGACATTCGGGATGTCTCTGTCAACAAAGAACTTTCTCGTGATGAACGGATTGCAGAATTTGTTCAGCAAATCAAAAATCCATACCATTTTAAGTGTGGACGTTTTACTGTACAAGCCAGTTTTTCTGCTGAAGGTGCTACCCTGGAAGAATGTATCAAGGGTATTTTGCGATAGCTGCAATTTTAAGAAAGGGGCTGACTTTTCCGTAAAAGCATGGTAGAATAAGAATCGGAAAAGGAATTGAATATGGAATAACCACACTTCTTGAATTGCGGGGATTTTTCTGTGCAACGAAAGGAGTGTTTTTTTATGCAGGTTTACAAAGCGATTAAGTACATCCGTCTTTCTTATACGGATGATAAAACAGTAGAAAGTGACAGCGTTGCTAACCAGCGGCGCCTGATCGATGACTACATAGCCCGACACCCGGAAATTGAGGTTGTGGCAGAAAAAATTGACGATGGTTATAGTGGTGTTTTGTTTGATCGCCCGGCATTTCAGGAAATGATGCGGATGATCGAACAAGGCGAAGCTAACTGCGTGATTGTCAAAGACCTCTCCCGCTTAGGTCGTGAGTACATAGAAACAGGCCGTTATATGCGCAGGGTATTTCCAGCCTATGGAGTGCGTTTTATCGCAATTAACGATAATGTGGACACGGAAAATGACGCTGCCGATGATCTCACGGTTTCTGTCAAAAACATTATGAATGAGGCTTACTGTCGGGATATTTCCGTTAAGACACGGAGCGCCCTGGAAGTAAAACGGCGCAGCGGGGATTTTGTAGGTGCTTTTACCATCTATGGTTATGTGAAAGTCGGCGATAAACACAAGAGCCTGGAAGTGGACGAATATGCTGCTAATGTTGTGAGGGATATTTTCAGAAAACGGCTGGAGGGATTCAGCGCTTCCCATATAGCGGATGAACTGAACCGATTAGGAATTCTTTCGCCTTTAGCGTATAAGCGCAATCACGGAATGCCTCATGCAAAAGGTGGCTATACAGACCGAAAGGATTGCAAATGGTCTGCAACTACAATCATCCGCATTTTGCAGGATGAAACTTACACCGGAACACTGGTCCAGGGCAAACAGACAACGCCCCATTTCAAATTAAAAGAGCGTGAGGACAAACCTTCTTCGGAATGGATTCGTGTGGAGGGAACCCATGAAGCGATCATACAAAAGCACGATTTTGATCTGGTGCAACGGCTCCGCAGGATTGACACAAGGACTTCTCCCAAATCGGATAAGGTTTACCTGTTTTCCGGTATTTTGATCTGCGGCTGCTGTGGCTGCCGTATGACCCGCAAGACGAACCGCTATAAAGATAAAGAGTATCACTATTATTACTGCCCGACCGGCAAAAAGAATGGATGCACATCGTCGGTCATGCTGAAAGAGTCGGATCTGATTGAATGTGTGCAGGACAGTTTGAAAGGACATATTGAAAATGTTGCTTCTCTGGATGCCCTGCTGTCCAGTATCAGTCAGGAACGGATCAACCGGGAATTGGCGCAGGAATATGCCGCACAGATCAGAGTAAATGAAAAGCGTGTGGCACAGACCGAGGGCTTTAAGGCAAAACTCTATGAAAATCTGGTGAGTGGAATTCTGACAAAGGAAGAATTTCTCTCTTATAAGCGAAAATACAATGCAGATATTGAACTGTTCCAAAAGGCAATCGTTGAATGGAACGATAAACTTACAGATGTATTGGAAAACCGAAGCGAACGAAACCGTTGGATCAACCATTTTATGAAATTTTCTACTATGGAGGATATTGACCGCCGGGCAGTCATGCAGCTTATCCGAAGCATACGTGTAATGGGTAAAGATGAACTGCATATTGAATTTAATTACCAGGATGAATATCAGAAAGCAATCTCTTTGGCAGAACAGATTGCTACAAAAAATGAAGAAAGGATGGTGGGCTAAATGGCAAGAAAAAGCAGAAAACAGACGGCAGCGCCTATGCCGGCACCATCTTTATATGTACATGTGGCTCTGTATATCCGTCTTTCTGTGGAGGATAACAAAAAGCGGGGCTGCTCAGTAGAAAATCAAAAGCTGGTACTGAATGACTTTCTTTCAGATAAACCGGACTTCGTTGTGTATGATACCTATATCGACAACGGGGCGACAGGGACAAATTTTCACCGCCCTGGATTTCAGCAAATGCTATCTGATATTGAAGCAGGCCACATTAACTGTGTGATTGTTAAGGATCTTTCCCGATTAGGGCGAAATTCTATTGACACAGGTTATTATATCGAACAGTATTTCCATGCTCATAATGTTCGCTTCATTGCTGTTACGGATCAGTTTGATACAGAGGATTCCGGAAATCTTCATGGCGGTATCATGCTGCCTTTGAAAAATATGATCAATGAAGCCTATGCTCTGGACATTGGACGAAAAATCAAAGCACAAGCGCGGCAGGCTATGAAAGATGGCGACTATATTGGTGCACGGGCACCTTACGGTTACAGGAAAGACCCTGATAATTGCCATAAACTTCTGATTGATGAAAATACTGCCCCTGTGGTAAAACAGATTTTTGAATGGGCACATGAGCATGTGTCTCTGAACCGGATTGTCCGCAATCTAAATGAGATGGGGATTCCGGCACCGAGCCATTATAAAAAGGACACTGGCGAGATTACCAGTCCGGGCCTGATTGGAAGCGGCAAATGGCAGACCCGTACAGTGATGAAAATTTTAGAAAGCGAAGTCTATACAGGCGATCTGGTGCAAGGAAAAACAAAGATTGTAGATCATCAGCAGGTCAAGGCTGGAGAAGATAATCTGATTATTGCCAAATGCACCCATGAACCGATCATTAGCTATGAATTGTTTAATGCAGTTCAGGAATACAGAAAACAGATCTGTGAAGAAAGCAAAGCAACTCCAAAACGCCCCTACACGCCAAACATTTTCAAAGGCAAAGTGTTCTGTGCTGATTGTGGCAGAAGCCTTCACCGGCAACGTGCCGAGCGCCGGAAAGGCCCCGATACTTATTGGTTCCACTGCCTTACAAACAGCCGGATAGAAAAAGATAGCTGCAAAGGCGCAACGATGCAGGAAAAGGAACTGATTTCTACTGTTACGGCTATTCTTGAAAAAGAGCTGACAGTTGCGCTGGGAATGTCGCTGCCACTCTTTCAGTTGGAGGCAAGACAAAAACAGGAAAAAGATAAGCTGAAAATTCAGATGTCGGCCAAACGGCAGGAAATTGAAAAAACACGCCGGCTGATCCGTGGTCTATATGAAAATTTTGTGCAAGGTATTTTGACAAATGATGAATACTTTGAATTGAAGGCGGATTATGAATATGCTATCAATGCTCTGTCTGGTGAGATTGAAGTATTTGAAAAATCTATGGACTCCCTGGACAACCAGCTTGCCCGATACCGTGCAATGGAAAAGGATGCAAAAACACTGGCACAGGATCATGTGCTGACTGCAGAACTGATCGAACGGCTCATTGAACGAATTGAGATTGACCACGAGCGGAATATTCATGTAACCTTCCGTTTCAAAAATGAATTTCAGGGAAAGGCGGTGGAACTGTGCGCAACTATGTGATTGCCCTTTATATCCGTCTTTCTGTGGAAGATTTCAAAACCGAAAGTTTGAGCATACCAAATCAAAAACTGATTCTTCGTGAAAAAGCTATGTCTCTGCCGGAATGGGATAACAGTGAGATTTTGGAATTTATTGACAACGGTCATACAGGGACAAACTTTGAGCGTCCGGCGGTGCAGGAACTTTTAACAATGGTTCAGGCCGGAAAGATCAACTGTATTATTGTAAAAGACCTTTCCCGATTTGGACGTAACAGCATTGAAACCGGCTATTTTATTGAGCGGGTATTTCCTCTTTACCACACCCGTTTTATTTCCGTCAGTGATGATTTTGACACAGCTAATTTCAAAGGTGATACCGGAGGGATTGATATTGCTTTCAAGTATCTTATTAGCGAGTGTTATAGCCGGGATATGTCCATGAAAACCAAAAGTGCAAAATACGCAAAGATGCGTCGTGGGGAATATCAGAGTGTCATCTGTCCTTACGGCTATCGCAAGAGTGCAGACGGACGTATGGAACCGGACGAGGATGTTGCCCCGAATGTGCAGATGATATTTCAATGGGCGTCTGAAGGCAACACCGCAGCCGAGATCACAAGAAAACTGTATGCCATGAATATCCCCACCCCTGGGGAATATCGCAAACTTAAAGGCAAGGACTATTACAATGTTTCCCGAACAAACGGCGTTTGGAGTACATCAACGGTCCTGCGTATTTTAGAAGATCAAAGATATATCGGTACCTATGTAATTGGCAAGAGAAAGGTAAAAGAAATTGGCAGCCGACATACACAGTTAAAGGATGAAAGTGAGTGGTTCAAAATACCGAACCATCATCCGGCTATTGTAAGTGTGGATCTATTTGAGAAAGCCAATGCTTCAATTAAGCGTTTCTCTCTGTCAAATAAAAAGCCGCGTGATTATCTGCTCCGTGGTAAGGTGTTCTGTGGATGCTGCGATCATGCAATGTCTCTACGAAATGGTGCGTGGTTTTATTGCCGTCATTCCGAGGTGGCTGAAACGCTTCCTTGTCATGGTGTGCGTATAAAGATGGCAGATCTGGAGCAGGTTGTATTTGAAACAATTCGGGCTCAAATGTGTCCGGCATTGGGAATTGATAGCAATAAGGATAAATTGGATTTGCAGACAGTTCAGCAGGCCGAACATGAAGAAAAACTCCGTTCTATTCAAGACAGCAAGCGGCATCTTTATGAGCAGTATGCACTCGGAGAGATTGATTTGGAAACCTATCGAACACGAAAAGCGGTTTATGACACGGAGCTGGTACAAGCCAAAAATGTTCATGCTGTCATTACTGCACAGACAAAGCAGATAAAAAGTGATTATGAGATTAAGCTGAAACAACAGGAAATTGTTCAGGAAGTCGGAAACGCCAACATGCTGACAAAAGCTCTGATTGACCGGCTTATCAACAAAGTTTACGTCTTTCCAGGAGATCGGATTGAGATTGAATATGCAACACAGGATTTCTTAGAAACAAAGCAATCTGAAAAGGAGGTATAACCGTGAACACCCATTTGAAACAGCTATGGGCAGCTATGAAGCTGCCCGAAAAACTTCAAAAAAAGTTATAAATTTTTTTGTCGTGGGCTTGACATACGGGTGTCTCAGGTCATGCACCCGGATTCTCTTTACCCCAGAAGCTTTCGCTCCTCTGTCCATCTCGTGGTGGAGATAAGATTTGGAAATTGTGAAAATCCGTTCGTCCTCTTTCGGCTCATACAGCATTTTCAGATAATCCTGCATCTCATCACACAAAAACTGCGGCATCTTAATGGTTCGATTACTTTTTAATGTCTTTGGCGGTGTAATCACATCTTCCCGGTGCAGTCTCTGATAGGACTTGTTAATCCGTAGTGTATGCGTTTCAAAATTGAAATCTGCCGGTGTAAGTGCTAATAACTCGCCCATGCGAAGCCCACACCAATAAAGTATTTCAAATGCATAATAGGAAACAGGCTTGTCCATCATGACATCTGCAAATTTCAGATATTCTTCTTTTGTCCAGAACAGCATTTCCCTGTGTTCCTCTTTTCCCATATTTCCGGCTTTCTGTGCCGGATTGGATGGAAGATGATAAAAATTGACTGCATGGTTGAAAATAGCACTTAACTGACTGTGAATTTTCTGCAGATAAGAGGATGAATACGGCTTTCCGTTTGGCTGCCGGATCGCAAGCAATTCATTCTGCCATGCAATAATGTCCCTTGGCTCAATTTCTCCTATCTTTCGCTTTCCGAAATAGGGAAGAATTTTGGTTCTGGCGATATTTGTTTTTGTTCCCCAGGTATTATCACGAATTCGGTTTTGCATATCCTCCACATAAATCTCATAGAAGCTTTCAAAAGTCATATCCAGTTTTGCTTCTTTCTTCAGTAACAGCTCTCGTTCCCACATCAACGCTTCTCGTTTTGTAGAAAATCCTCTTTTCGACGACTGGTGTGTTTCCCCTGTCCAGTCGGTGTAGCGGTATACCACCCGCCACTTTCCTGTGACATTATCTTTGTAAATACTCATATGATTTCTCCTTTCTGTTACGCTTCGTTGTAACACACTTTTTTACGGAAATAATTGGTGTTTACTCTGCCAGCTACCGTAAGATAACCCAGCTTCTGTAATTCATCATTTAACTGTTTGACAATCTTATAAGCATAAGACTTGGAAACTCCCAGTTCCGCTGCAACTTCTTCTACTGTCATAAAAGTTCTGTTCGTCACATCGCATCTCTCCTTTCTGTCTTAACGCATTTTGTTTAGGTTGTTACATTTGCATGATACTAACATATTTGTTTAAGTCAAGTGGTTTCGACAAGAATATTAAATTTTTTTGTTTAAGTTCTTCTTGCTATCCCAAATTGCTCATGCTATACTGAACCTAAACAGAATTGTTTTATTTTCTTTACAATTAATTATGGCAACACGAATGACCACTATAAGGAGGCAAACAAAAATGGCAATCGGACAGCGTATCAAATATTTTCGTAACCGTATCGGCATGACACAAAAGCAACTCGGAGAACAACTGGGATTCAAAGGAAAAACCTCTGATGTCCGCATGGCTCAGTATGAATCTGAAGCCAGAGTTCCTAAGATTGATCTTGTAAAACAAATGTCTCAGATCTTTGATATCAATACTCATGCCTTAACAGTTCCAGATATTGATACTCACATAGGTCTGATGCATACACTATTTGCACTAGAAGATATGTATGGTCTGAAGGTAAAAAATGTAGATGGACAACCTCATCTCTGCCTTGACTCTTCCATATCTGCTCCCGGCTCATCTGTCGATGAAATGCTTCGTGCATGGATGAAACAGGCTGACAAATTGGAAAACGGTGAAATCAGCAAGGAAGAATATGATGAATGGAGATATAAGTACCCAGAACTGGATACTTACCAGAAACGTGCCAAGGTACCCTCTCAGGAATTGAGTGATTACCTCGTAAAAGAATTGACTAAAAAAGAAAATTAAGAAAAAAAAGAAAACCTTACCGATATTCAGTTTTTTACTTCTGAAAATCAGTAAGGTTTCTTTATATACGTTATGAAATAAATTTTTTATTCGTCGAATAACCACAAAATGTTGCCATTTTGTTGCCAGATACTAAGCAAATTTGTTTGAAACCCGCATAAATACTGGCTTTGTCAAATTGTGTGGATTATTCGAATTCAATCGTTCCCGGTGGCTTACTCGTCAGATCATAGAATACTCTGTTTACTCCACGCACTTCATTGATAATTCTGCTCATCACCTTATTCAGAACTTCATACGGGATCTCTGCCGCCTCTGCAGTCATGAAATCAACTGTATTCACTGCTCTCAGTGCAACGGCATAATCATAAGTTCTCTCATCACCCATAACACCAACACTTCTCATGTTCGTCAGTGCTGCGAAGTACTGACCGATCGTGCGGTCAAGTCCTGCATTGGCAATCTCCTCACGGTAGATAGCATCTGCATCCTGAACGATACGAACCTTATCGGCTGTTACTTCACCAATGATGCGGATTCCAAGTCCCGGTCCCGGGAATGGTTGACGGAATACCAACTTCTCCGGCAGTCCAAGTTCCAATCCTGCTTTGCGGACCTCGTCTTTGAAGAGGTCACGAAGCGGCTCGATGATTTCTTTGAAATCTACATAATCCGGAAGTCCTCCTACGTTGTGGTGGGACTTGATCACTGCAGATTCTCCACCGAGACCACTTTCTACAACATCCGGATAAATTGTTCCCTGTGCAAGGAAATCAACTGCACCAATCTTCTTTGCTTCTTCTTCAAAAATACGGATAAATTCTTCACCAATGATCTTACGCTTTGTTTCCGGCTCTGTAACGCCTGCAAGTTTATTATAATATCTCTCCTGTGCGTTCACACGGATAAAGTTCAGATCGAACTGTCCTTTCGGTCCGAATACAGCCTCTACCTCATCTCCCTCATCTTTGCGAAGAAGACCGTGATCTACGAATACGCAGGTAAGCTGCTTTCCGATCGCTCTGGAAAGTAATCCTGCTGCCACTGAAGAATCAACTCCGCCTGATAATGCAAGCAGTACTCTGCCGTCTCCGACTTTTTCACGGATCTCTTTAATTGTATTCTCCACAAATGCATCCATTTTCCAGTCACCAACACATTTACAGACATTTTTTACAAAATTATTGATCATCTTTGTTCCTTCAGCAGTATGGAGTACCTCTGGATGGAACTGGATTGCATACAGCTTTTCTGCTTCATTTTCGGCTGCTGCCACAGGACAGTCTGCTGTATGTGCAGAAATCTCAAATCCCGGTGCAATTTTTGAAATATAATCGAAATGACTCATCCAGCAGATTGTCTTTTCAGATACTCCCTCAAAAACTTTGGATTCCCTCTTATCAATAATAACTTCTGTCTTTCCGTATTCTCTGACATCTGCTCTCTCAACTTTTCCGCCAAGAACATGAGACATCAACTGTGCTCCATAACATAACCCAAGAACCGGAATACCAAGCTTGAACAGCTCATCTGTATAAGTCGGTGAATCCGGCTCATAGCAACTGTTCGGTCCCCCTGTCAGAATGATTCCCTTAGGATTCATTGCTTTAATCTTCTCAATATCCGTCTTGTAAGAATAAATTTCACAATATACATTACATTCTCTGACACGGCGTGCAACTAACTGGTTATACTGGCCACCGAAATCAAGAACGATCACTAACTCTTTCTTCAAGGCTCTCCTCCTGTAAAATATGATCTTATAAGATCTTCTTTTTTGTTCCGTACCCTTAATTATAGTAGAGCTTTCCCGCTTTTACAAGCATTATTTCAGTCCTTCCAAACTGTTGTCCTTCCAAACTGTACATATTTCAATCCTCCAAACTGTCATAAATTGAGCTGGCTGACACCTACGGCTCACCATTGCCCACAACACATCACTTAACAGTTCAGTGTTCTTCCTCCGGCAAATTATATCTCATGTGAACCCGACTGCAGCTTACCAGGGTTTTGCAACAAAAAGAAGCCGCCCTGCATTACCAGAACCGCTTCCTCTTTTCAATCCTATTTTTCTCTATCATCAAGCTGCATATTTTTCAAGTTCTTTCTGTAATTCTTCACAATGATCCGAATACATCTGAAGTTCAATCACGTTATTAAGTCCAAGGTGCATAATGCCAAGCAATGATTTTGCATCTACCACTGCACGACCTTTTTTCAGATCCATATCAAAATCATATCTTGAAACAGTATTAACAAAAGCTACGATTTCTTCAGGATTTTTAAATGTAATCTGCATCTTACTCATTCTTCTCACCTCTTTATTCCCTGACTATACAATATATGAAACCCTTTTCATATAAGTTAGTTGGTATCATACCATACATTTCTATCTTGAAAAGGTGGAAATCTTTTAAAAAGGTGGACTATTTTAATCTATTTTACTGCATTTTTTTGCGAAATTCTGTTGGAAGCATCCCCACTTCTTCTTTAAATACCCGGCTCATATATTTGGGGTCTGAATACCCTGTTAATTCCGCAATCTGATTTAATTTTAACTTGCTGTTCAGTAACAGATCTTTGATCTTTTCTATTCTGAATTTCCGTACTGTTTTTGTAAAACTGCTCTGTGTCTCTTTCTTAAACTGCGTACTCAGATACTCTTCCGAAACATAAAGCCTGCTGGCTGTCTCTTCCAGGGTAATCCCCTCACTATAATATTTTTTTGCCATCTCGACTGCCTTACGGACCATCGTACTGAATGCTTCATTTCCCTGAAGATCCTCTTTTTCAAAATTAAAATAATTTAATAATTCTTCTATCGCTCCTCGAATCTGCTTCCAGCTCGTTGCCTGACCTATTTCAAGAATCAGAATAAGTACCTGAATTTCTGCTCCAAGCTCCCATTGGATCTTATACATATTTACGATGTTCAGACTGAAACGAATCAGACAATCTTTCAGTGTCTCGGGAAAACAAAACTGCCCCTCCAGCATTTCACATAATTCTTCAAAGCACTTTTCCAGCTCTTTTTTTCTTCCCGCCAACGTACAATCTCTTGCCCGTAATTCAAGTTCTGCGGGATATTTCAATGGAAGAAGCTCCAGTTCCCGTCCCGCTATTCCCTTCTCACTGATCAGCACACCTCTTCCAAGCGTCAGATTCCACTGCCGCAATAACGGTATTTTTGTCCGATATTGCCAAAGATCCATCATATGATCGATTCTTTTCCACACGCAGACTACATCCCCATTGAGATTACTGCATAACATAGGGACAATATTTTCCTGGAAGTATTGCTCTGCCATTTCAAATTCCGCTGTCTGATATACAATCACAAATATTTCCTGCCATACTTCCAATGGAAGAATGCAGACTCTGAATTTATTTTCTTTTTGCAGACTTCTTTTCAGCAAATGAACTGCTTCTGCTTTATTTTTTTCAAAATCTTCCCCCAACCACAAAATAAACATCCCACAAGAGTCTTCCACCGTAAATCCATAATTTCTGACTGTAATCTCATTTAATTGATTCTCTGGCTGATACTGCCCGTTCATACACCCGATCAGGAGATTCTCCACTGTAAAGGATGCATTCAGCCAATACTCATTTCTCATTTTTTCGCAGATCTGCATCAATGCCCTTTTTAACTCAAGCGGACGGATAGGTTTCATGATATACCCGTCCACGCTCAATTCAATCGCCTGCTTTGCATATTGAAAATTTTCCGTTCCACTCAAAACTACCACTTTAAAATCAAATGCTTCTGCACGAAGTTTCTTCAACATCGACATTCCATTCATCCGTGGTAATTCTATATCCATAATCACCAGATTCGGACGCAATGCACTGATCAGCTCATAGCCCGACTGTCCATTCACGGCTGTCCCTACCAGTTCATAACCGGAATCAACTTTTTGCAGGATTGACTGTATCTGCTGCAGTATTTTTTCGTCTTTCTCAATAATTACAGCCCGCACTTATCTGCCCCTTTCAAGAATCTTACTGCCTGCTTTCGTTTATCTTATCGTCTATTTCATGGTTTCATCATTATTTGCATTATAACATATCTTCCTGTTATCAGAAAAGAAAAAGCAAAAGGACTTTGAATCCCTATCTGCTCCTTTGAGATTCTGTCCTTCTGCTCTCTAAGCTAAATTCTATTTTTCTCTCATTTATCTGCTCTCATTTACATATGTTGCAAATGTTGATGGAGATATTTTTCTCTTGTTGCCATCCCACCTCTGATATGTCGTTCTGATTTATTCATGTCCAACACTTTTCGTGCCTCCTGTGCCAGAGAAGGATTGATTTGAAGAAGCCGCTCGGTGACGTCTTTATGTGTGGTCGTTACTAACAAGAACGGTTTCATCCAGTCCTAAATCGCCTAGTAATCGCAGGTAGATATCAACATTTCCGTCCTTGTCCACTTCAATTTTCTGGATGATTCGTTTCAACTGCAGATTATTCATTTCTCTTACATCTGTAATATCCTCAATCCTGCGAAATGTACTATTCAGGATATTTTCCAACTGCTGTCCTTTTGTCAAATTATAGGACACCATTTTCAGTTTATTCTCCAGACGCTCGATTTCTTTTCTCATACCACCGATTTTATCCTTCAGCTCTTCTCGACTGATTAAATCATCGGTGTACATGTCCATGTATTTCTGTCTTGTCTTTTGTAATCTAGCAAGCTGCACATTTAATTCCTTTTCATAATTTACATTTTCATCTTTTGCTTTATATACTCTCTGGAACTCATTTGTTACATAGCAAATGACATTTTTCTTGTTCTTCAGGATTTCTGCAAAATAATCATTCAAAACCTGGATCAGTTCATCCTCATCCACCTTCTGTGCATTAGGACAACTGTCAGCACCTCGCCCGTTATGCCCGGAACATACCCAACGGATATAAGTATTTTTATATTTCCGGACAATTCTCCGGAAAGACCAACCGCACTCTTTACATTTAATCAATGTAGAAAACAGATATTTATTGCTTTCTCTTTCACTTGTAAGGTGGAATGATTTTGATTTGGCAGCTCGTACTTCCTTCGCCTTTTCATATATTTCCGGTTCAATAATTCGCAAGTCCGGACGTTCTACGACCATCCATTCGGTTTCATCTTTTTCTGTTCTCTTCCCGGTCAGGAAATCTGTAACCTCCTGTTTCCCATTGATAACCTTTCCGGTATAAAGTTCATTGTCCAGAATACGGCAGATTGCATTTTGGCTCCACGTACAGCCTCTTTTTGTTCGTACCCCCTGCTCATTCAAATGGTTCGCTATTTTTAACGCACCATAACCTTCTTCGGTATACATTTTAAAAATCTGTTTGATTACCGCAGCTTCCTCTTTATTGATTTCAAGATTAAAATAATCTCCGATCGTTTTATCATAACCGTATACAATATTCGGAACTCGTCCCTTTTCCGCATTCATCTTCTTTCCAAACTTTACACGTTTGGAAGTGTTCGCACTTTCTTCCTGTGCCAATGCTCCAAAGATTGTCAGGACAAATTCACTGTTCCCCATGCTGGTCATATTTGCAGTAAGAAACTGTGTTTCGATTCCAAGTGATTTCAGCTTACGCACATTCTGTAAGAGGTCTACAGTATTACGGGCAAAACGGGAAATATCTTTTACCACTACCATATCAAACAGTCCCTTATCTGCATCCGCCATCATACGCATAAACTCTTTTCTGTTTTTCGTTTTCGTTCCAGAAATGCCCTCGTCTGCATATAATCTAACAAGAACATCTCCGGTACGCTTGGTGTATTCGGTAAAAAACTGTTTTTGAGCTTCTAAACTGTTAAGCTGATCCTCTTTCTCCGTGGAAACACGGCAATAAGCGGCTATGTTCATATGTAATACCTCTCTGTTATATTTGCATAGTTCTGTTACATCTTTATTATATCGTGAAATGGGGGATTGTAAACAGAAAAACAAGATATTACTGATGGAATTCAATAATACCTTGTTTAAATCTTGTTGTATCTTGTCTAAACCTTGGATAAAATAATTCGCTCATAATTCAATCATTTTATGAGCGTATATATGATTGAATATATTACTTCTATCACATCCTAACCATTTCAAATTATATTTTATCGGGTTTTCTATACGCTCTTCCCTTTGTCACTCCATTATCTTCAAGTTTCTTATCGGCAACTAACGTACGGAGCAGCATTTTGGTTCTTGTTTCTTTCACTCCGAGTACCTCTGTTAATTCATTTGCCTTATACCATCTTCCCGCTTCCATAAAAGACAAAATTTTGTCGTAATGTTCTTGCGTTTTTTTCGTCACCTTTTTTCCGGCACTTTTTTCTAGCGCTTTTTTTCCGGCACTTTTTTCTGGCACTTTTTTTACAAAAGAAAGTGTCAGAACTGTTCTGTCGGGATCAAATCTTTCCTCTATTACCGGTTCAACAAAACCTTCATCATTCCATACATTAAAAATATTTGGAACTCCACTTCCGGCACGTTCACCTATATTAATCAAGTTAAACATTTTCATAAGCGACTTGTTTCGTGGATCAGATTCTCCGCCCATACGCATCTGTTTCTTACCAGTTCGGACATAGCCGGGATTTGCGAAAGTAATTTTATCGGTCTCTTTCCTAATCACCACACCACGACTCCCATGATAGTCGGCATTAATCAAACAGTTTGCCAGTGCCTCACGAAGTGCCTGATGAACCGGGGTATCATCAATGCGTTCTCCGCCTTTCATCTTAAACGGCACCTTTATGTCCTTAATCATCTTATTATAGACTCTAAAATAAAAATCAAAGACATTACCTGACCATTCCCCCGAACTGGACTGTAATCGATCCGTCCAGCGAATTGCCGAATCCATTTCTTCTCTATAATCCAAGAAATATTCTGGAAAATGTCGGACAATATTATATTCATTTCCAAACATAAGCATCCCAGCTGCCGTCGGGTGTAATTGCCCATCTTCTTCTGAAATAGCTGCTGCACCAATACTTCTTAAATACTCATGGTCATTCAAGCGTTCGAAAGGATGTCCTTCCTTCAAAGTTCTATGACTATTACGATATCCATGAATTGTGTCATAATTCAAATCCTCCATAGGAACCTTGTCTAGGATCTCCATATCCATCGTTCTCTCTGTCTGATCACGAAGCATCGCTTTTACTTGTAATCTGGTACAATGGTAATCTCCTTCATAATTTCTACGAAACGTTCCATTAAAGATATCGTTATTGATATAAATTGGCTTTTGTTCTCTCTTTGCCATCGGAACATATATAACCATGATAACATCTTTTCTTTCACCCATTGTATATGTCTCTATGTCATCATCCGTCAAGAGATTAAGATTTACTTTCTTGGGATTATTAATAGTATCCCAAAAATCTTTACGCAATTTCGATTCATTTTGTAGTCCCGTTGTTCTCCAACTTCCGTCTTCTTCCTCTTTTACGCCTAAAATAATAACTCCACCATAGCAATTTGCAAACGAAGAATATGTGTCCCACAAAGAGTTTGGCAGACCACCATTTGCTTTCTTCACTTCTCTTCTATTATCTTCTCTATATTTATCGAACTGTGAAATATCAAATTCTTCTCTCACAATAAATCACCATCCTATTCAAAGCATAACTTTAAATTTTATACTATAATGCACAATCATCTACACCTAAGTTTACCTTGTTTCTTTCAATAACACAAGTGAACTTCTAATTCAAAATGTTTCTTTCGGAATTTCCGTTTTCTTTCCCTGAAAGTTCCTCAGTAGCTTCCTGTATCGCCTTTTCCACCTTTCCTCCATTCGCTTCAATAAATACCTTTAATATGTAATCGGCAGTCGCTTCTACCGAATTCGGATTATGAAATCGATAATTCAATTTTGTCTTCGCCACGGTGAAGCTTCCACCTCCTCCCTGCTCACTCTTTGTCCATTACTATGAAAATCTCCGCTGAAATAGTCCTAAATATTCAGTATCTTTTTTATAGCATGAACATTGGTATTTGCAATTGCTTCCCGTCTGCTGTTACCATCGATTTTCAAAGACACACACCTTTCCAAAATCCGATCATAAATTCTTTTTTTATCAACATTCGTCTCTGACTTTAATTTTGATAGCGGTAAGTTGGTTGTCACAATCAAAGGTTTGGAGAATCCTCCCCAAGCCTCTATCGATAGCTTTTGTCTTCAGGCGCAATGATTGTTATGAGTACTCTATATTCCAGTCTCTTCTAATGCATTGTTAATCTGTTCTTCAGTGTAACCGTAATAACGCATCATTTCTGTGATTCCCCCTCTAGACTGACCAGATGAATTTTGCTTTACATATAACACTGCTTGTTCATCAAAATTTACATCCATATGATCAACTGCAAATGTTGCATCCTCTATGCTAAAGTAATCAAATCCGACCAATACATCATTTATTAAATAGTCCCTTGATACATGCCAGAAATTTTCCTCTTCATATGCCCGAATCACTGCATTTTTCTGTCCGTTAGTCAATTCTATTGTGTATTCTCTCGTCTCCAATTCCTTATTACATACAGAACATAATACAGCTTCTGCTCCTGGAGTTACCGTTCCATCTCTATTTACTTTATAATCTTTTGTTACCGTCCATTCCCCTGGTGTATGATCTACCATCGGAATTTCTTCTGTTAGACTTTTTTTACATCTTTTACATGTTGCTTCCTTTTCTCCAACTGCAGTACACGTAGCTTCTTTTATTGTAGACCATTTATCTGGATCATGCCCTAACTTCTCGCCCTTTGTTTGATCACAAACTGAGCAGATTTGTGGTTCCGTACATGTTGCATCCCTCCATTTATGCCCCAATGCTTCCCCCTCAGTTTTTCCGCAGATACTACAGGTCTTTGGTTTTGAGCACGTTGCCTCATTCCACGTATGATAACCAAAATATATTCCAATAGCTGATATTATTATAATTGCAACACCAGCTAACGCAATGACTAAAATTGTTTTCTTCTTATCCTTCATTTGTTTTCCCCGCTTTCTTTATAGCTTTACAGACCAGCTATAACTTGATTTGCTCAATTCTCAACATAGCAGCTTCATCATAGAGTAAATGTCCGTACTTATTCTGGTCTGTTGCAGACACAAGACCTGCTTTCTCATAACCTTGAACGGCTCTCCTAGACACCTCCAATGCTTCACATATTTCTCGCAGTGTCATAACTTCCATACCTTCCTCCTTTTAGCCTATAGCTGCACGTTGCGTGCAGTCAAAGGCTTTTTTACTCGGAAGATTCAATTGTTTTTTCTAATCTTCCATAGGAGGACATGTTTTTCTCGCGATTAATTTTTTGCACAAAAAAAGGTATCCACATCCATAAAATTGAATGTAAATACCTTATAACTATTGATTTTAATATACCAACTCGGAGCAGAGAACCGCCCGGTAACTCTCTCTATTCTCCAGGATTCAAATATGTAATCGGATTTTGTGCACTTAAAGCTCCTATTGAGTGATGTCCTGCAACAATATTAGTCAATCTGCTATTTTCCACATAATTGAAAATATTAATTAATGCCGCTTCCGAAGCAAAGGCTTCTGATTCAGTCAAATTACATTTGATGATAACTTTCTCGACTTCCAAGCCTGTCGCTTGAATTTCAGCTATTGTTTTTAATTTTAGTTTCTCACTCTCGGGACTTCCCTGACTTTCTCTTTCATGTTCAAAAATTCGATTCCCAGTCCCCCTTCCAATATAGAATACTTTTCTATTTCTAGGATCTATCAAACTATAAACATAATACTCGCCAAGGGATACTAAACTTTTTTTCGAAAATTTCTCCACACCGTACTCCTTCACATTTCTTTCGTATATCTCTTATTTTTTATCTATTTTTGAAATGATATTCTTTTTTCAACCTCTCATAAATTTCAAATGCCACTGGGCAGACTTCAACCGCGTTCAACACACTATATAAACTTTGCAATCTCTCTGGCTGATCTGTATAAGGATATTTTTTGCAGCTCTCTGGTCTGCATTCTCCCAGTTTACATTTTCCATCTTGCTCCAGAAAGTCACATGGCTTATTTCTGGTCTCATATGTATGTTCTATTTCATTTTTCACAAGAAATGTATCTACGAATTGTTCTTTGGTCATATTCAGAAATTGTGCATCTCGCTCTAAATCCTCATTCGGAATACTTCCGTGATACATCTTGCAGCAGTTTCTGCACCTATTACAGTCATAATTTGCAAATAATTCTTCATGCAGCTCTTTGAACCGCTTATCCAGTTCTTCTTCATCCGCATTGCATTTTAGAAACGTGCGGAATTCTATATTTTCATTTTCTTTTTTCTTTGCTTCAAATTTTACTTTCCTTGGTGCAATCATGCTTCTTACCTCTCATCATCTGAAAAAATAGTTCATTCTTCTGTTGATTTCTTCTATTGTTCGTTCCTTTTCTTTTGTAATTTCCGACCACTGAAGCATCGCTTCATGTTCTGGATGATTCTTATCTGAGATAATTCTCATATACTCTTCAAATCCACTTTCACCACCTACATCTTCCGGTGGTCTTTCTCCGTTTCTTTCAAGGAGAACCGGAAATCGATTATTATTCTCAATCACCTTTTCCAAGGTAATTACATGCTCCCAGTTGTCACCAAAATCGTAGGTATAAATACATGTATCTGTGTCTTTGAAAACATCTTTTAGACTTGTTTTCGTATCAAATTTCACTTCATACTTGTCTGGTTCCAAATATTCTCCTACTTCCGGATCCTCCCCATCTACAATCCGCATCTTAATCGGATATGCGTACAATGGTAATTTATGATCTGCTTCCTCTGGTTCTCCAATCAATCGAAATTCATGCAAGTGATAGTCAAACCATCCGAATGTTTCCTGTATAACACAATGTAATCTCTGAAATGTGCAACTTGATGGAATCAGCACTCTTCTCCATATATCAAAATTTTCAAAATCTAACCGGATTTTCAACTGATAATTTTCCACTTCGAGTATTCTATCCCATTCTGAATCAGACAGATTACGCATTTTACAAAGTTCTCGAAACAGTCTCTCCTCCGGATGATCATAATCTCCATCAAATTTGACAAGATATTTTCCCAACGACAAACTGATTCTCTTTTGTATTACAGTATCCTCATCTAGCAAATCTGCATACCACTGTACTGTCTCACAAATTTTATTCAAATTAGCAACCATACTTCTTCCGGCTGTTTTTGAATACTCTACCGCTCCACATTTTTCAATATATTCATTTATTACTACTTCCGAAATACCTTCTTCACCAAAAGCTGTGCGAATCCCCTCTTTTATCCTGCTTTCCAGCTCCATCATGTCTTTTGCTTTTGGTCGATATAAAACAATCGTATATCGTGTTAAATTATTCATACACACAACAACTTTTCGCCTGTTAATCGTAATAAAATGTGCATGCCAAGAATAGAATCCCGCCGCACCATCTTCACAGCTTTTAGTTGGAAGCAATTCACTTTTTTCTATTTTCAATTTCTCAAGTAATGCTTTTGTACACTGTATATACATTTCAACCTCCTAAAATTTTGTTTTCACATTTCGCTCATATATTACTACGATTAGTATATCATTTCTTTTCCATGCATAAAAGAAAAACAGCCTCATCCAGCTGTTTTTCTACAATAATCTTATTCCTATTCTACCACCCACACAAATCGTTCTTTTATGTAACAACTTTATGTACCGTACTCTTACTTATCCTGAATTGTTTCGCAGTCTGTCTCACCGTCGCACTATTTTCTATAATATAGTCTGCGATTTCCACCGCCCGCTCCTCAATATAATCTCTCATGGAAAAGCCCCTGCATCGTTTATTTTTTACAATCTATGCAGGGGGCTGAGGATGTATGTCTGAATTATAAAACACTACAAAATCCAATACACTCATTACATGCCAATAACACTTTACATTTCCAGTTCATACTCATCCTGCTCATCATCTTGAAAAAGCTGTTCATCCAACATCTGCTGGATCTTACTCCGCAGATAGTGCACTCCCATCTTCGTGCGTTCCGCTTCCTGAGCCAGCTTTTCTCTTTCCCTCTCACCAAGCCGGAGTTTCACACCATACTGGCGTTCCAGTTGATGTAACGGTGAAATTGTCTTATCCTGTAGGATCTTTTTATAATCTTCTGCCGTCATTCCCTGCAACTGGACAATCTGATTAATGCGTCCACCGATTTCCTGTCGGATTCCTGCATATCTGACCAGATCTTCTACTGTGATTTCTTTTTCATACTGGACATATGCATCTTTTTTCTGAATCTTATTTCCAAATCCCATTGAACTTTCGCTCTCTGTCTTCACATCAGTCAGGCGTTCAAAACTTCCACAGAATACAAAACTGATTCCGGAAGAATCGAGTTCTAATGCAGGTTTTCCTTTATCAGCAGGGAAGTAAATCTGCCCTCCTTCAATGAGCTTCAGTAACTCATTCTGTGCTGCAGCACCATAATTCGTACCATTGGAACCATACAGTGGTTCACAAAACTTATCAAATTCATCAAAGACAATAATCACCTTTTCTGCTTCCTCCTGACTCATGGAAGAAAAGATATCTCTTACCTTAAATGAACCACTCCAGCCCTGCATCGTCAGCATCGTGCTGTCAATAATCCTGATATTCGGATATAACCTGGACATTACCCTCCAGATTTCTGTCTTACCACAGCCAGTCGGACCTGCAAAAAGAATATTTCTTTTATGAGCGTGAATATGATTATAAAGCAGCATAGTCGCTGCCTTCACAGCTCTGTCCTGACCATAAATGCGATCCGAAACGAACTTGTAAATTTCTTTTGGAGAAAGCCCCTGATTTTTTTCTTCTGTCTCCATATCGAACAGCCAGTCCAGATCCCCTTCGTCCTGCACTATATTTTTTTCTGTAAATGGCTTAACTTCCTCTGCATAGCGATCAGCCAGACGTTCTGCCACAGCTCCGATGGTCTTCTGATCCAGATTCATCTTTCTGAAAATACCTCCAAGGACCTGAACTGCAGGTACTTCTTTCTGATCACACCAGAATTTTGACAGTTCCTCAACTTCATTCAAAAGGAAATTATAAGTCTCATCAGACACTTCATCATATTCTCCTGCTTTTGCATCCAGCGTAAACTGAACTGCAGGATTCTCGATCATCCGGTCTCCTCTTCTGTTGGCGATCTCTTTTAAAATCTTGGATATCCAGTTTGTATAAGTTGTTCTTCTCATAAGTCATATTCCTTTCTGTTGCTTCACTGCTGCCGTATTGATCCGGTCTGTATTGATTTGGGGGCTGCGTTTACAACTTATCTTTTTAAAAATAAGCTTTCAAATGATGTCGGGGTCACAAGGTCATTCTACCACTAGTGTGCAAGCACACGTGGTGTCAGACCTTTTGCCCCTGGTATCTTTCAAATTTGTGTAACAAAAATAAGAACCAGATAAGAGTTCCTCATCTGATTCTTATTATCTCATTTCAGGTGTCCTTTTGTATGGACACCCTGCTTTGCATTTTTAACGCTGCATCTTAGTATCTTTTTCTTTTCAGCACGGTTACAACCGCCCCTGCTGCCAGTATCATCAGTGCAAATGCTCCTGCGATCGGTGCAGTATCTCCGGTCTTGACTGCTCCGTTAGCGGATGTGCCATTTCCTTTGCCCGATCCATTTCCATTACCTGCTGTATTTCCATTATTCTGACCATTGTTGGAATTACCGTTCTGGTTATCCTTTCCATCATCAGACTTGGATTTTACAACCAGGTTGTTGATTGCATCATGAATCGCATCTGCATAAGCATCTACTTCTGCCTGCTTGGACAATGGCTGATTTCTGTCGACCTTGGCGATCGCATCTTTCAGTGTCTTCACAGTTGCATCTGTATAAATACTCAGATCAGCCGGTACTTTTGCAAGTGCTTCATCCACTTTCGTGTAATCTGCCTTGATCATTTTCAGTGCTGCCTGTGCATTTTCAAATCTTGCTTTTGCTGCCTGGAACTCATCTGCTGATACATTTCCTGTACTGCTGTCCAGTGCCATCAGTGCATCGTAAGCTTCCTTATACTCTGTATAAGTCTCTTCTGTGTAATCTCCTGCTTCAGACTTGAACTGAATCTTATCTCTGTAAGCATCCATATCTGTTGCTCTTAATACAAGACCATCGATTGCATTGCGGATAGACTGTACTGCTTCTGCAATCTGTTCTGCTGTACCGGATGTCTTCAATGCATTCATGTTATCCGCATTTACAGTTGCTGCCAGAACTGTATAGGAATCTGTTGTATAATTAGCTGCTTCATATTTTGCTGCATCACTTAATGCTGCATTCAGTTCCACGATGCTGATAAGATTTGCTTTCGCATCCTGCATAGCACGGATATTGGCATCTGCCTTTGTCTCATCATCAATCTGGCTTTCAGCCTGTGCGATAGCTGCTTTCAGGACTGCATAGCTGTCGCTTGTGTAATTTTCCGCATTGACTTTCTTCATCTCATCAATGACTGTCTGTACTGCGGATGTATCTTTCAGTACAAGTGCTCCTTCTGCTGCCCGCAGAGCTGTCTCTGCTTCCTGTACACTTTCTGTTGTTCCATTTGCAAGAACAGCATTTGCTGCATCCAGTGCATCACTGTAATTCTTCCAGCTTGCTGCTGTATACTTCTTTTCATTTCCCTCATGCCGTTCATTGCATTCTGCGATCACGCTCTTCAGACTTCTCACATCAACTAATGCTGTAATACTGTCTGTATAAGCTGCTTTCTTTGCTGCGATCTCTGTCGGATTAACTCTTGTAGTATTATCTGCTTCGATCAGATCACTCAGAGCTTTCTTTGCATCGGTATATGCTTTGGCAGATGCTGTCGTATAATCATCTGCATTATACTCAACTCCTGCCTGAAGCTCCAGTTCAGCAAGTTCTCTTTCTACTTTTGAATACTCAAGAGCTGCTTCTTTTTCTTCAATCTGAGTCTTCAGCTTTTCTGCTGTATCCTGGGAAAGATTATCTGTATCTTCCAGTGCTGCCACAATCTTATTGAGTACAGTTTCATATGCTGTAAATGTCTTGGCTGTATAAACTTCAACCTCTCCGTCTTTCTGGCTCTTCTTCTCTGCAACTGCCCTGCGAAGTGCCTCAAGAACTGTAGCATTTGCTTTTACTTTTGCCTTACTGCATGCAGTCTTCAATGCACCTGCTGCTGTATCAACTGTATCCTGTGTAGCATACTCATTCGTTTTCAGTTCTTCAGCAACTGCTTTCGCTTTATCTACTGCTGCTTTAGAATCTGTTGTCCAGTTTGCTGCATCACTGCTTCCTGTTGCCGCAATCGCCTCATCCAGCTTTGTCTTGTCAACTGTAGCTGCTGCCTTACTGCTTGTCTTGATCATTGAAATTTCCGGAATATTTTCACCCCAGGTTACTGTTACATCCAAAATTCTTTTATCTGAAGCTACAGCAAATTCATTGATTGTCTGGCTCAGTTTACCAAGTGTAACTCTCTGGATATTACTTCCATCTTCATTTGCAATTCTTGCAGTTACAACTGCATCAGATGCTGCTCCATTCTGGATCATACGGATCGTTCTCTTTGCCTCCAGATCAGAAATGCGATAAGTAAATGATCCATTTGCTTCTGACGGCTTGTATACCGTACGGTAATCTTCTTCAAATACATTGGAAGGTACTTTTCCTTTTTCTTCGATCACGGTCGATACGATATCTCGATTTGACTCTGTAGAGATATAGGCTCCACCATTGATCTGGATCTCATAGAAATCAACCCATCTGTAACTGTATGTCTTAAGCGGTACAACTCTTAAGTAACGTCCGCTTACATTCAGCCCTGTCTGCTCTGCATACATATTTCCAGGATTCTCACTGTCATGTGTCAGAGCTGCATAATCTTTTGCTGTATCTGTATTGGCTGTATTCTCGAAAGAATTATTTCCTACAGTCAGCACTGTTGTCCAGTTTGCTGCATCAGGATCATTTGCTACTTCAAATTTTGCATAACGCAGGAAATCAAGGCTTGTCTCTTTTACATAGTAACGGATGGACTTGAAGTCGATCGTCTGTCCAAGGTCAAACACGATCTTCTTTCCGCTATCCTGCACACCTGTGATCGTTCCATATGTTGTAAGGTCTCCGTCAAAAACATTATTGACGTTTCCACTTCCACGCATATCACGGCTTGCATCGTTCTGTGCAAAATCACTGGTTACTGTCTTTTCACCAATAAATTCATACGTTACTGTGAAAGCATCCCAGCTTACATCCACTGCTGCATCTGTATTATTATAAAGTCTGATATAACGTGCATCGGCTGCCTGGGACGGATCTGTTACCTCTGTCCACTCTACCCCATTCATAGAAGTCTGTAACTTCAGTGAAGTTCCTGTCGGACTGGTAATTCCTGTCACCGCCTTGATATGTCCAAGATCGATTCCGATATACTTTTCGGCTCCTACGCTTAAGGATGCTGCATTCAGTGATACAGTTCCTTCTGCTGCTGTTCCAAGGACCTCACAGTTCTCGATATTTGTAAATACGTTATCTTTTGTTCCTGTATTATTTACTCTTTCTGTTACCGTAAATTCTGAGAATCTCGCCCAAGTCTGTCGATATTCCAGATTGCGGATACGGATATACTGTGCAGAAAGTCCGTTTAATTCAATATCCAGTACATCAGTTCCTGAAGTTGTTCCTGTATGGGATTCATATCCCGGAACGGCTGTCCAGCTCGTTCCATTTACAGATGTCTCAACTGTATATTTTACAAACTTATCACCATTGGACGGTGATCCTACTGCGATATGTACACTTTCCAATGTTGCAACCTTTCCAAGATTGTATCCAAGGAAATCATCTACATTTACAGCATCACCAGTACCTGTACTAAACCAGATAAATGTACTGTCATTTCCGTCACGAAGGAGTGATTCTGATCCCTGGTAAACACTCCAGCGATTCGGCTTCATTAATGTATAACTGAGTTCGCTGTCGTCTCCGTCATCTGTATTCTCATCTTTGTTGATCGTGATCTCATTAACCTGCAGCCATGCATCTGCTGCATTGTCTGCTGTTGCGATCAGGCGGATACCCATTGCTTCAAAATCTTCCGGAAGATTTTCTTTTGCAACACTTACTTCCTGGTTCTGGTTTCTGACACCTGCAAAACTATTGTTCATGCCTGTAAGCTCCAGATCTTTCCAGGTCTTTCCATCGGTTGTGTACTGCAGCTTTGCCTGATCCATATGATCTTTTCCTGCTCCAAGAAGGAACCGGATATCATTGATCTTGATTGCCTTACTGTAACTTACTCCGATATAGGTACCTGTTGTAATCTTATTCGGTGTCTTATAAATCGCACTTGTGCTGTCATCTCCGTCAAATAAGTTATCCGCAGAGCCTGTCGGTGTGTCTGTACGGCTTGTGATGTATTTACGGATCACTTTGTCCGGATTCAGGGCAAGTTCTGCTTTGCCTGATACATATTCAGCCAGTTTTTTAATAAACGGAACAATATGCTGTACTCCGACTTCTGCGACTTCCTGATAATTTACATACAGGAAATCATGCGTCTTGGACTGTGCGAATGCCGTTTCTCCTTCTGTATTGTATTCCACAACTGCGGATACATCTCCGTTCAGAGAACTCTTTACTCCATTCAGGTATGCAATCGCTGCATCTGTTGTATCTTTCCAACAATCCAGCCAGTAAACAATCTGATTTCTGATTGCCTCATTACCTGATTCTTTATACAATGCTGCTGCATCCTGAAGTGTCTGGAATTCCTGGATCAGATCATCCACATCTGCTTCTGTGACCGTTTCCGTTTCCAGTTTATCTTTAAATGCGTTGAGTTTTTCCTTCAGTTCTACTGACTCCTGAAGCTCAGTTACACGGCTGTCCATATTCTGATTGATCATATGCTTGGACAACTCTCTGAGTGCATCACTTGCTTCTGTCTCTACTGCCGAATTATGATCTACAAATGAAAATGCGTCTTCCCATGTCTGATCTGCATCGGCATCTGTATCCCAGATATTCCATGCATAGGATGCATTTGCAAAAATAGCTACTTTACTTGGCTCTGACTGCTGCATCGGGTTCAGCATGATTCCCTGAATCTTAGACGCATCAACACCACCATGAAGGAATGTGCTGTTACCACCCATGATCAGATGCTTATGTGAGTTATCTGAACAAGGCCAGTTGATCCACATGAAAGGACCTCTTCCTACATTATTTGTAAATGTAGTAGTAAAATTATTTGTAACCTCACCCCAGACACGTCCACCGGTCATAACGATCTGTACATTTTCCGGTACACTCTTCAGGGTCTGAAGTTCACTGGAACTTCCATTTCCCATATAATCATACGGAACGAACGGAAGTGTCATCTTCATATCAGGGTATTCCTGCTTCACCTCTGCCAGCCAGGTACTCATATCGTTCAGAAGTCTTACTTCATTTGCTGCTCCCGGATTTACAAAGTCATCCGCAAGAATCGCAATCTGACGTACTCCTGCATCAATTACCTGCTTAAACTTTGCTTTCAATTTTGCAAGATCTTCATTATAGTGTGCATCTGTATCAAAGCGGAAGTTATTTCCACTCGGAAATGGATGCAGGGCATACACAAATCTGCACTTGGAAGCATTTCCAGCTTCTGCAAGTGGTCTGATCTTACTCTCTAACTCTTCATCTGTATAGAGTTCATCCCAGTTTGCTCTGTGTTTCGGATCATCCTTTGGTGCATAGAAATAAGCATTTAACTTATAGTATCCCCCCCATGTCATCAGATTCACACGATCCTCTGTAGACCATGGATTTCCATAATATCCTTCAATAAATCCACGGCTTACAACATCTGCATAATCTTCAATCGTAAAATTTCTGATCGACAGGCTCTCTGTCTGTGCAAGTACATGATACAGTGTCGTCAGTCCATAAAAACTTGCATCTGTATCTTTTCCCAATACAGCAATCGTATTGTTGTCACTTTTCAGGAAATAGGAATCGGTATGATCAAATAATGAAGTATCTACAGCATATTCATCTACGATCTGATCATCTACTGTTCCGTCCGATCCGTAAACTCCTACATAAATGTTCGTTGCACCACTCTTTTCTGCATCTGATTCTGTCACATTCAGACCTTTCAGTTCTGCAGTCTCTTCAAGTCGTGCTTTTGTTGCATCGTCAATATCCTCATCATAAATGACATTGACATTCTTTTTCAGGATGTAGCTTCCATCCTGATACGTCATTTCCTGAGGATTCGGATAAAGCTTATATGTAACTTCTTCCGCTTCCTCAGCCTTTGCCGGTATTGCAGTCATCGGCAGAACCATTGCCACCGCCAGCACTGCTGCAAGTACCTTTTGGACTCTTCTTCCTTTCATGCTTTTTCCTCCCTTGCAAAATTTAATTTTATTTAACTATCAAATAAAATCACGCAAGTATACAAATCTATTATAACATTACAAGATTTTTTTTCCTTGTCATTACCGTTACTATTCTTCCTTATTTTTGTCTAATATGGAACTAAAAATCACCGGATTTTCAGATACTTCTCTTTAAAATCCGGTGGTTTTCTCCATCTTGAAACTATTCTTTTAATATTCAAATACAGCAACGCCATAAGCAGGGAGCGGATATGCAAAAGAATATTTCTGACCGTCGCACTCTTTCTTCACCGGCTTATAGATCTCGGTTCTCTTTTCTCCAGAACCTCCATACTCTTTCTCGTCGCTGTTCAGTACCAGCTTACACTGCCTCTTCGTCGGCACTCCAACCCGGTAATCTTCTCTTGCTACCGGAGTAAAGTTGCACACAAATAAAAGATTCTTTTTCTTTCCCTTTGAATGTCTGACAAAACTGAAGATACTTCTGAAAATATCATCTTTATTGATCCATTCAAATCCGGCCGGATCATTATCCAGCTCATACAGTGCAGGATGCTTCTTATATAAATGCAGAAGATCTCTGTACCAGTTCTGGATCTGCTGATGTGGTTCTTCTGAAAGAAGGAACCAGTCCAGTTCTCTCTCCTCGCTCCACTCACGCAGTTGTGCAAACTCCTGTCCCATAAAAAGAAGCTTCTTTCCCGGATGTCCTGTCATAAATGCATATGCTGCCTTGAGATTGGCATATTTGTCAAAGCCTTCTCCCGGCATCTTATTCAGCATGGAGCATTTCAGATGAACGACTTCATCATGCGAAAGAACAAGGATATAGTTCTCCGAATATGCATACTCCATGGAAAATGTCATCATATGATGTGCATTTTTCCTGAAATACGGATCCAGCTTCATATACTCTGTAAAATCATGCATCCATCCCATATTCCACTTCAGGCTGAATCCCAGTCCGTCATCCTCCGGGTTTCCTGTAACCTTTGGCCATGCAGTGGATTCTTCTGCGATCATCATCGTCCCCGGATTTCTTCCAAGTACAACAGAATTAAGATGCTTGAAAAACTCAATCGCCTCAAGATTCTGATTTCCACCATACTTGTTTGGAACCCACTGTCCGTCCTGCTTTCCATAATCAAGATAAAGCATGGATGCCACTGCATCGACACGCAGTCCGTCCACATGGAAATGCTCGATCCAGAACAATGCATTTGCAATCAGGAAATTCCGTACCTGCGGCTTTTCATAATCAAAGATCTTCGTTCCCCAGTCAGGATGCTCTCCCTTTCTCGGATCTGCATACTCAAAAGTCGGTGTTCCGTCAAAATCAGCCAGTCCGTGAGCATCCTTCGGGAAATGTGCCGGAACCCAGTCAAGAATCACACCAATCCCATTCCGGTGCAGATAATTGATCATATAAGCGAAATCTTCCGGTGTTCCATATCTGGAAGTCGGTGCAAAATAACCAGTTACCTGATATCCCCATGAGCCATCAAATGGATGCTCCGCGATTCCCATCAGTTCTACATGCGTATACCCCATCTTTTTTACATATTTTGTAATCGCTTCTGCAAATTCACGATAAGTATAAAATCCCTCATCTTCCCTTCCCGGATGCCTCATCCAGGAACCCATATGCACTTCATAGATGGATAACGGATTTTCTTTATTATCCCATTTTTTTCTGCTTTCCATCCAACGGTCATCCGTCCATTTTAAATGAGAAATGTCCGTAATCCTGGAAGCAGTTCCCGGCCGAAGTTCTGCATAATTGGCAAATGGATCTGCCTTATAGATCAGCTCTCCGCTCTGTGTCTCAATACAGTATTTGTACATCTGTCCGTCTTTCGCTTCCGGTACAAAAACTGTATAGATTCCTAATGGCTCCTGCCGCTCCATCCTGTCCGCTGCAGCATCCCATCCATTAAACTCTCCGATCACTGAAACACTCTTTGCATGTGGAGCCCATACTGCGAAATAAACACCCTTTTTGCCTGCTGTCACTTCATGTGCACCAAGCTTCTTATAAATCTCATAATGATTCCCCTGCCCGAAAAGGTAGTGATCCAGTTCTCCTATCTCATAAGGCTGCAGTTTTTTCACTGCCTTCTTCTTTGTAACCATAAATCCACCTCACTGCTCGAATTCTTTCATTGCTTGGGATTTTGCTCCCAACATCATAGCATCATTATACTTGATGTACCTGAAAAAAGAAAGAGAAAACATATTTTTGCACAAAAATAGACAGCCTTTCCCAAGACTGTCTATTAATTCTGACTAAATTTTGTCGTTAAATGTTGAAATCTCGTTCGGAAAGAATAATTCTGTCCGACGAATCTGTATTTCTTCCGAATACTCTCTTCACCAGCTTCTTGGCTGAAGCTTTCTGTGAATGTGCGATTGCCTTATCCATTACTTCTTTTACTTCCGCAACAGTTACTGAATGATCTTCTCTCTGAAGAGAATCAATGCAACTGTAAAGAGCAAGAATACCCATTTCATCAATCTTGTAACCATTCTCCTGGGCATAAGTCTGACCAAATGTTACAAGCTCATCATTAATGAAGATCGGCACTTCCAGACGGGAAGTAAACTTTCTCCTGAACTCACGGTTGGAGGAAAGCAGACGATCTAACGGCTTTCTCTGTTCCTCAAGCACGATCAGAAGTTCTCCTGTATCACGCTCCATTGCCCTGTTCAGCTTGGCGACTGTCTTTTCATTCATCTTTCCTGCTTTTTCAATGATCAAAGCACCACCGTATAATTTATCGAAAATATCTCCGATCTTTTTCTTATTCAGGGACTCTCCTGTCACGATTGCTACCTTACCCTGACGGATCTCTCTCTGCTTCTGGATTGCTTTAACTACATCTACTGCAAGAACAGTCTTGCCATTTCCTTTATCTCCAATAATCAGGAGATTTCCTGTCTTCGACGTTCCCTTCCGGTTTGTACAGTTCTTATCCTGCTCCAGAACATCTACTAACTGTTCGCTCATGCCACGCACAGGAACAAAATAAGAGAATAATTTCTTCTGTTCTTCTGTCAGGCCGGCTCTTGTACCGATTCCGCTCTGAGTTTCCAGATCATATCTTCCATGTACTACAAATCCTGTATCCATGGATAATGCATCTGAAATTTCATCCAGTGGCAACGGAGAAGTCTTACCTGTAGCGATCAGCTTTGCAGTTTCCTTTCTGCTCAACGGTGTCGTAGCCGACATGATATCAATTCCATCATCTTCGTCCGGAATCTCCCGATCATCCGGCTCTTCACTGTGCTTCGGATCTACCTTGAATTCATCTTCAAAATCAGGTGCATCTTCCTCGTCCGGTTCTTCGTCCGGTTCTTCTTCGTCTTCATAGTAGAATTCCTCATCATCTGCTAACTCATCATCATCCGATTCTTCATAATAAGCTTCATCGTCATCTTCATATTCGTCATCATAGATTTCATCTTCATACTCATCTTCATCATAGGATGTATATTCATCTTCTGAATCGTCGTCTTCGTAAGATTCATACTCATCTTCTTCTGAATCGTCGTCTTCGTAAGATTCATACTCATCTTCTTCTGAATCGTCATCTTCGTAAGATTCATACTCATCCTCTTCTGAATCGTCATCTTCGTAAGATTCATACTCATCTTCTTCTGAATCGTCGTCTTCATAGGACTCGTACTCATCCTCTTCATCCTCTGACTCTAAGAAGTCTTCATCTTCAAATAAATCTTCGTCTTCCTCCGGCAGATCATCTAAACGGAGAGATTCTGTCACTTCTCCCATATTTTCATGCGGTTCTTCCGGTGCTTTTTCTATCTCTTTTTCTTCTGGCAAAGACTCCTCTGCCGGAACTGCACCTTCAATTTCATCAATCAGCCGCTGAATATCAGGAGACAGGATTGGAGTATCTTCCGTAACCTCGTCTTCCGGCTCTTCTTCGTATATTTCCTCAGCATCCGCCTCAACGACATCTTCTGCTGATTCTTCAATCGGCTCTTCCTCGGCACCTTCTAATATATCTTCTGCTTCGTCTTCGTCCGGTTCTTCATTCGGCTCTTCGTCCGGTTCTTCCTCGTACGTCTCTTCTACCGACTCATCATATACTTCTTCCTCGGCATCCTCAAGCAACGCCTCTGCTTCTTCCGAATCCCAGTCAGATAAAATCTCTTCAAAACTCAGCTCCTCTGCATCCGCTTCTTCAAAGGATTCTGTATCATCTTCCCAATCCTCAGCAGGTGAATCCTCCAGGAAGTCTTCCGCTTCTTCCATATCGAAGATCTCTTCTTCCGGTTCAGCCGGTTCTGCATCAGCAATTTTTTGCAGTTCTTCTTCTATTGTCCCTGTCTGTGTTTCTTCAACCGGCTCTGCTTCTTCGACTTCTTCCGCCTCTTCTTCAACCGGCTCTGCCTCTTCGACTTCTTCCGGCAGCTCTTCTGCCACCAGATCTTCAAGATCCAGCTCTTCTGCGTCATCTTCCGTAATATCTGTTGTGATTTCTACAGGGATCCGCTCTGTCTTATCTGCCGCTTCTTCTGATACTTCTCCAGGAATAAGTTCCTTCATTCCAATTGGCACATCACCTGTATGCTTTTCCTGTGAAATCTGATTTACCATATCAAGATCCACGACCGACTCAATATCACCGATCGCACTCTCAAGATCAGAAATATCCGGCTCTTCATCCTCTGCCGCAGATACTTCCGGCTTGCGATGCAGTAACTGCTCCAATGCCTCATCCAGCCGCATTGTATCACCGATCTTTTTCTTTTCCGGCTTACGGACTGGTTTCTCTGAACTTTCTTCTTTTCCTGTATCCTGCTGTCCAATACTCTCAGGAATATCCTCAACCGGCTCTTCTGAAACAGCCTCTGAATGCTCCGTTGCTGCTTCATCCAAATGATCTTCCGGCTCTTCATTTTCTGCAACATACGTCTCAAGATCCGGAATCTCTTCCGTCTCACCGCCATTTTTTTCAAATCTGCGATTATACTTTTCCTGCTGCGAAGGTGTCAGTGGCTTATACTGCATCTTCAATTCCATTGCTTTATATACATATTTGCCTTCACTGAACCACAGGATCAGATCATCACATTCTTCCAGACATTCTGCCGTCATACCTGCTTCCTGATAAAGCTTTGCAAGTTCAAACGCCCATTCTTCAATATATTCTGCCTTCTTAAACTCTTCCAGTGCTTCAATCTGCTGCTCTAACGGAGCCCGCTGTGCCCGTAAGATCTGGTATCTCAGAATATGTCTGTTCGGATCTTTTGGTGCTAACTGCACAAACTCATCATAAAAATCTATTGCTTCATCTACATTCCCCGTCTTCAGTGCAAGAGAACTCAGACGATACAATACCTTCCGGCTTCCTTCTGCCCGATGATAAGCAATCTGCAAAATATCATAGCTTTTCTGATATTCACCGGTCTTTTCATAAATATCACTTACATTCGCAAGCATCATGGCATTGCGAACCCTTCTCCAGTCAATGGAGTCAGCAATCTCCTTTGCTTCCCCGTATTCTTCATTTTGCATAAGCTCTATCATTCGCTCTGACAGTTGCTTATATTCATATTTGTCCACCGCATTCACCTCATTATATTAATGTTTATTCGGTAACTCAAGATCTCTTCATGTCAATTTAACATAAGGCGATACTCTTTCATTAGTGTACCATACCATCTTCCCAATGTCAAAAAAATGCACCTCCAACTACCCTTGAAGATGCATTTTTTATAATATTTAATTTTCTCATTATTTTTATTTTATATTCTGGATCGAAGGTAAATCCTGATACGATTCCTGTAAGACCATTTTTCTTTTACAGCTACTGTTCCATGTTCCTTTACACATCGTTCAGTTCTGTATGTGGTAACTTTATTCAATATATCTGCAACTGCTTTATCTTTTTATTATGAATCTGGTCTTGTATTCTCTCCGTTCCATTTATTTTCATTCTTAATTTTTACCAGATCTGCGAATTAACTTTTGCTCAGGTCTCTTTCTTCACAGGAACCTGCAATCGCCGTACCACTGACATATTGATGAAATTCTGAAACTATACTGTCCATTGGTCCAACCTCCTGTTATCCGTTATTTTTAATCTAATCAGGCATCCGCTTCTTGTACCTTCTTAGTTAAATATCTTTTTTTGATGGTTTTATCTTAACACCCGGGCTTCTATTTGTCAATATATTTATCCGTTTTTTTCGTATTTTTTATTTATTTTTGTTTTTATATATAATTGTTTGAATTTTTAGTTAATTCGTTCTTGCATATCTACGCCTTAATCCTCTGCTGTCAGCTTTTCTTTTACTTTCAAAATTCTTCTGACCGATTCATCAATTCTTTCTTCTGTTAAAGTTCCATTCTGAACAGCCTCTAAAATTCCCTGATATGCCTCCTGAAAATTTTCCGGCATCAAAAGCATATCCCCACCAGCCTCTATAACTCTAACCGAGACCTCTGCCGAAGAATAATGCTGTGAAATTGCCCCCATATTCAATGCATCCGTAATTACAATTCCATCAAATCCCATTTTTTCTCTTAATACATCCGTAATCATAATTTTAGACAGGGAAGAAGGCGTATTGTCTCCTGTCACATTCGGTACTGAAATATGCCCTGCCATAATAATGGCAATATGATTTTCAATGGCATTCTGAAAAGGAATCAGTTCCTGCTGCTCCAGTTCTTCCAACGACTTGTCTGTATAAGCATATCCCTCATGTGTATCTCCGGCTGTTGCCCCATGCCCCGGGAAATGCTTGATTACTCCATACACATTTCCCTCATGCAGCCCATCCAGTACTTTTTGCGACAACGCAGCAACTTTTGCACTGTCATTTCCGAATGATCTTTTTTTAACAACTGTATTTTCCGGGTTAGTAAGAACATCCCCTACCGGTGCATAATCCAGATTGAAACCTAATTCTGCCAGATAATTGCCAATCGTCTGTCCTATTTCGTAAGCTCTTTCCTCATCTGTAACTTCGCACATATCTTCAACAACAGAAACATTCGAGATTCCGCTGCCTGCAACTCTTGCTACAGTTCCACCTTCTTCATCTACACTCAGAAAAATCGGGATTCCACTCTGCTCTGTACTGTACGACTGCGTAGTGTGAAGCATATCTGATAATTGTTGTCTGTCCTCGATATTCCCTGCAAAATAAATCATGCCACCAACCGGATACTGTTCCAGGCATCTTTTTGTCGTGTCTCCCGCTGCCGTTACCTTTCCCATTCCGGTCAATGCTTCCGGCGTAATGATAAATAACTGAGCCACTTTTTCTTCCAATGTCATCCCGGAAATTTTTTCTTCTACCCAGTCAGGCTTCTTCTGTTCCTTTTTATCGGTTGTAGTCTGCTCCACTTTTTCCGTCTTCCCAGCGTATTTTCCGGTTGGGGAAGATTCTTTCATATTCACAAATTTAATACACAATATTAATAGAAAGGCTGCAGCCAGCAGAAAACTTCCGCCGACCACAGCAATAATTTTTTTACTCTTCATATTTAATTCCTGAAATTAACAAATTTCCGCACCTGCAGGCATCTCTTTCTCCGGTGTCATCAGTGCAAAATTTCCATCTGCATCTTCAGCACAGAGCAACATTCCCTCTGAAAGAACTCCGGCAAGCTTCGCAGGTTTCAGGTTGACGAGAACCATAACCTTCTTTCCTACCATCTCTTCCGGCGTATAATATGCCTTAATTCCTGATACGATCTGCTTTACCTGACTTCCGATCTTTACCTGGGAGCATAAAAGTTTTTTCGACTTTTTGACTGCTTCGCAGGCGATGATCTCTCCTACCTGGAACTGCATTGCACCAAACTGCTCGAATGTGATCTCTTCTTTTGGCTCAAGATCAATGACTGCTTCTTCTTTCTTTTCTTCTTTTTTCGGATGAAGTTCCTCTACTTTTTTCAGAACTTCTTCCAGATCCATTCTCTGGAACAGAATTTCCGGTTTTTCTGTCACATGACCATTTCCAAGCTGCTCAAGGATCTTTTTGCTTGTAGATGGCATATATGGCTCAAGAAGTCTTGCACCCTCTGAAATACCCTGGATCAGATTCCATAATACAGTAGACAGACGATCTTTCTTTGACTCATCTTTTCCAAGTACCCATGGTGTAGTCTCATCAATATATTTGTTGCAGCGTTTAAACAGATTGAAGATTTCTGTGATCGCATCTGCCACACGCAGATCTTTCATCTTTTCATCTACTGCCTTTGCAGTATTCTCTACGACTGCCTTCAGGTCAGCATCCACTTCTTCTGCCACGCCTGTATCTGTCACTGTTCCGCCAAAATACTTATTTGTCATGGAAATCGTACGGTTTACAAGGTTTCCAAGCGTATTGGCAAGATCTGAGTTCAGACGCTCTACCATCAGCTCCCAGGAAATCACTCCATCGTTCTCAAACGGCATCTCATGGAGTACAAAGTAACGAACCGCATCCACTCCAAAGAAATCAACCAGCTCATCCGCATAAAGCACATTTCCTTTAGACTTGCTCATCTTTCCGTCTCCCTGAAGCAGCCACGGATGTCCAAATACCTGCTTTGGAAGTGGAAGATCCAGTGCCATCAGGAAGATCGACCAGTAGATCGTATGGAAACGGATGATATCTTTTCCGATCAGGTGAAGGTCTGCAGGCCAGAGTTTGTTAAACTGCTCAGTACTATTTCCCTCTGCATCATATCCGATTCCTGTAATATAGTTTGTCAGAGCATCCAGCCATACATACACAACATGCTTTGGATCAAAATCAACCGGGATTCCCCACTTAAATGATGTTCTTGATACACACAGATCCTGCAGTCCCGGGAGAAGGAAGTTATTCATCATCTCATTCTTACGGGATACCGGCTGGATAAACTCCGGATGCGTATTGATATGCTCGATCAGACGATCCGCATATTTGCTCATTTTAAAGAAATACGCCTCTTCCTTTGCCGGCTGCACCGGACGTCCACAATCCGGACATTTTCCGTCTACGAGCTGGGACTCTGTAAAGAATGACTCACATGGAGTACAATACATTCCCTCATAGTGTCCTTTATAAATATCTCCTTTATCATAAAGTTTCTTAAAGATCTTCTTTACCTGCTTTTCATGATCCTCATCTGTTGTACGGATAAACTTGTCATAAGAAGTATCCATCAGATCCCAGATTCTCTTGATCTCTCCTGATACCTTATCAACAAATTCCTTTGGTGTAATTCCTGCTTCTTCTGCCTTCAGCTCGATCTTCTGCCCATGCTCATCTGTTCCCGTCTGGAAAAATACGTCATATCCCTGACTTCTCTTATAACGTGCGATCGCATCTGCCAGTACGATCTCATAAGTATTACCAATATGCGGCTTGCCGGATGTATAGGCGATCGCTGTTGTAATATAATATTTTGGTTTTTCTGACATAATTGTCTGCCTCCTTTTAAAAAAAATACCGTCTTCCTGAAGACTTTCATCCTCAAGAAGACGGTTCTGTTTCACCGCGTTACCACTTCTCTTCGTTCCCACTTCACAGTGAAAACCTCCGTGAGTGACCTGCATCCCTCTGCTGCCACTCCTACGCTGTAAAGGGCGAACCCTTTGCAGACTTACCTGAAAGCTCATCTGCACTGCTCAGGAGCCATCTTCCCCTGCCTCCTGTTCATCCCCTCTCAGCCAACAGAACTTTCTTAAGTTCTCCCGGGGATCTCTCTGTAAAACGGTAATCAGGCTACTCTCTCCATCCTTGCTTTTCTACGCTATTCTGCTTTTCGCAATCCTTAGAAAGCGTAGCACACCGCCTCAAAAATGTCAATTCAATCTTTTTGCTTTCTCTTCTTTCTACTGCTTTTTCACTCTCGGGAACCGGATATTTACCCGGAACAAATCTCCATCCAGATACAGGTTGAAAGTTCCGCCCTGCATCGTTGTCAGGCTCTGTGCGATCGACAGTCCAAGTCCGCTTCCTTCAGAACTTCTTGAAAGATCTCCACGGATAAACCGTTCGGTCAGTTCATCTGCCGAAATGTTCAACTGATGTTCAGAAACATTTTTCAAAGACAGATCCACCGTATCTTCTTCCAGCTTCAGATCCGCGTATACCCTTGTTCCCGGCATGGCATACTTGGCTGCATTTCCGAAAATATTCTCCAGAACTCTCCACATTCTTCGCCCGTCTACATGAACAACCGCAGGTTCTGCCGGCAGATTGACGATCATTTTCAGATTCCTTGCCTCAAACTTCTCAGCCATCTCACCTTCCGTCTGCTGGATCATCTCCACAAGATCTACATCCATATACTCCAGAGAAATATTCCCACTGCTTACCTTGGATGCCTCAACAACGTCTTCCGTCAGTGTCTTCAGCCTCTGTGCTTTCGCCTCCAGTATATCCAGATAGCCCTGGATCTTTGGATCTGCAATATCCGACTGCTTCAGGATCGCTACATAATTAATGATCGAAGTCAACGGTGTCTTGATATCATGTGATACATTCGTGATCAGATCCGTCTTAAGACGCTCATTTTTCATTGCCTCTTCTACGGCCATATGGAATCCGTTGGCAATTCCATTGATCATCTCTGCCAGCTTTAAGTTCTCACCTCTTAAGCCTTGCAGCGGGATCTGATATTCCATATTTCCCAATGCAATTTCTTCAATACCTTTTTTCAGTTTCTCCTTGAGTAATAAACCGTTCAGGACAACATAAAATACACCCACGTCTGCCAGTAACACCAGAAGCATTGTAACCCCATTCCTGAACAGCACTGCAATTCCCTGTACAAGGAAAAATCCACATAACAGAAGCACTGTCTTTGTCGTCTTCTTCCGGTTATCATATATTTTATAGATGAACCGCACAATCACTCTCAACAGACTGTTCTTCCACAGGTTTCGTCCCTTGATCCGCTTGATCAGACTCACGTATCCCATAAAGAAGCAGCCCAGTGTAAATACTCCATAAAAATAAATTTCTGCCAGCTCTGCAATACTCAATGACGGAAGATATAAACTTGCTGACATATATGCTGAAGAAACATCCATTCCACGAGCATAATAATACTCAAAATAAGTACCTCCATCCTTCAGATAAGTCGGAATATCATTGATCATCGTATAGATATTTCCATTCCAAAAATGAATCCCGATATAAGAACCAACGATCCATATCAGTACGATCAGCACCGCTGCAATCTCTGTCTTCCAATGATCAAAACCGTTCAGGTGCAGTTCTTCATCTTCCGCAGTTCTTCCTGCCTCCAGTGTCAGCCAGATTGTTGCCCCAAGGAACAGGATAATGCTCAGAACCAACAGCCATGTTGTTCCTTTAAAATACGGGATATTATTATCATAAGCTACCTTATTCTGATAAAACTGATCCTGGATCGTATAAGTTGTATCCACCGCAACCGCAAATACGCTGTTCCATTTCTTTTCACTGCTGTAACTGCGGAGTTTTTCCCATTTATCCGATTTCGATACATTCATATTACTGTTAAAATCTTTTAGCTTTGGATAAATGACCATATATTTAACATCTTTCTCCGAGATCAGATTCTGGACATTTTTCTCCAGCTCTGCATAGTTCTCGTAAGAAGTCTTATTCGTCACTACCTTTTTCGTGTCATTATTCGCATAAATGTAAGTAAAGTTTGTATTGCCTTCCTCTAAATGTTCAAATCCCATCTGATAATTCTGATAATCTGAGTAAATATTCCCCAAAGTATACGCAAGATCATCATAAATGACGGACAGTTTGCCATTCAGACGCGGACTGTTATTCACTACCTGCAAAAGGTTTTCTGCTCCCTGCGGTGCATATTTTTCGATTAATGCACTTCCAAAATTCCAGCAGTCTGTGTACAGGATATTTCCTTCCATGTCCACAATATCAAAATTATAAAAGCCTGAAGATGTATACTTACCGTTCTGAAGTTCCTGCAGAAATCCGTCAACATCACTCCCATCCTGCATGATAATATCAAATACTCCCGACTCTACCCGTGTCATGAAATCACTCGTATAGTAATACTCATATGTCCCTTCAGGCTTCTGACATACGATCACACTGTTCTTCGCATAATTATCGCTCTCTGCACTGTCAAAATCTTCTCCCCAGTTGATCAGTTCCTCCAGTGAATACGCAATACCCGAAACATTTTCTCCGTTGGCAGTATCATTCTTGCTGTACTCCATTACGTCGATCTCTTTGTTCCGGTTCATCATCCCATCTGTCTCAAAAAGATTTTCCAGCCGGATCTGCGTAAGGACATCATCCATGTAATTTTCAACCATGTAATTAAATTCCTGCGATTCCTCAAATGGCTGTTGGCTCATCGTCCATAAGGACGGCAGATCTGTGCTTCCTGCAAGATTCATAAGAGACAACAGATTCGTTATCAGCATTGCACCGCTGAGAATCGCCACAATAAGAACGATCGCCTTTACACCTGTCTTTCTGTACCACTTATTCATATTTCGTCCTTTCAGCCTTTATCAATTTTATAGCCTACGCCCCATACTACTTTCAGATATCTTGGATCTTTCGGATTGATCTCGATTTTTTCACGAATATGGCGGATATGGACCGCAACTGTATTATCCGCACCAATCGCCTCTTCATTCCAAATCGACTCATAAATCTGATTAATAGAAAAAACCCGTCCCTGATTTTTCAGTAATAACAAGAGAATATTATATTCAATCGGCGTAAGCTTCACTAACTCTCCGTCCACCGTCACTTCTTTCAGATCATCATTGATCCTGAGTCCGCCAACTTCATACACTTTTTCCTTTTGTTCCTGGGATGTTCCACCAAGCTCATTATAGCGACGCAGTTGAGACTTGACCCTTGCTACCAGTTCTAACGGAGTGAACGGCTTTGTGACATAATCATCCGCCCCGATATTCAGTCCGAGTATCTTATCTGAATCTTCTGACTTTGCAGAAAGAATAATGATCGGTACACTGTTCGTCTCCCTGATCTTCAGAGTTGCCCTGATTCCATCCAGCTTTGGCATCATCACATCAAGGATCAGAAGATTTACTTTCTCTTTCTCCAGAATATTCAATGCCTCAACTCCATCATATGCCTTCAGGATATGATATCCCTCCTGGGACAGATAAATATCTATTGCCTCTACAATTTCTTTATCATCATCACAAACTAATATATTATACATTTCAATCACCTCCCTTTTAGTATACATGATATCGGTCATTTTTTAAAACCAGAGTGTCAAAATCTTAGAATTTTATTAAAAAAGAAAAGTCCGCTGGATTTTCATCCAACAGACTCTTCTCTCTTAAACTTTCATATGGAAAACCGCTTATCTTCTTTTCCTTCTGAAGACAACCGTTCCGGCTGCCAGCGAACCACCAAGCATGAATACAAATACTGCCATATTTGTGCTGTCGCCTGTCTTGGCTGCTGCATTTTGCTTCTTATTTGTTGTTCCGGCATTATGATTCTGATCCTTAGTCGGATTATTTACACCGGCATTTCCGTTATTGCCATTATTACCGTTGTCTCCGGCATTTCCGTTATTGCCATTATTACCGTTGTCTCCGGTATTTCCGTTATCGCCGCCGTTACCATTATTTTCACTCTTTGTTGTTACACTCAGTTCTGCGGCTGCATACTCTGTTGCATTCTCATCATCGCCTACGGCAACAACTTCGATCTGATAAGTCTTACCGGCTTCAAGACCTTCTATCGTATATCCTGTAGCATCTGCCGGGATATACGTCACGTATTCTTTTCCATTTACATAGATCTTGTAACCTGCCAGTCCTGCTGTGCTTGCCGGTCCATCCCATTTCACTTCAACGGAATTTTTCGTAATTTCACCTGTCACTACATTCTCCGGTGCTGAAGGTTTGTCCGGCTGATCCGGCTCTTCTATTTTCTCGAATCTTGCAGTCAGTGTAATATTCTTCGTGATGGCTGTATCGAAATCGAACGCCGTATCACTTCCTTCTTCATACCAGCCAAGGAACTTATAACCCTCTTTTTCCGGATCGGCTGGCTTCGCAGCCTTTTCTCCTTCTTTGACGGTCTGTTCTTTTCCGTCGATCGTAACCGTATAGGTCTTATCTTCTGGCTGATCCGGCTCGCTTCCTTTTTCAAATTTTGCGATCAGGGTCAGGTTCTCTTCCGGAGTTACTGTATAAACGGCTTCATCACTTACCTTTGTTCCAAGGACATCATACCATCCGGTAAATGTAGCACCTTTCTTTGCTGTTGCAGTAAAGGTAACTTCTTCTCCCTGTTCGATCTTTTCTTTAGAAACAGTCGCTGTACCTTCTCCTTCTACATAAGTACTCATACGGAGTTGTGTCTTTGTAAGATCCTGCGTTCCTGTAAGCACTCTGAATTCTGCTGCACTACCGAAACCATTCTGTCCTTCTGATACAACCAGCTTGATCTTGGATGTCTGAACCGGTGTAAAGTTTACCGTTTTTTCTGTACCTGTGCTTTCCCACGTTCCATTCTCTACAAGAGCTGTCCAGTTTTCATCCGCATCCTCATAATACAGAGAATATTTCAGGATATATCCGTTATTTCCCGTCGGTCTCGGCAGATAATAGAATCCGTTCACATCATAGGACTGTCCCATATCAATCGTGATCGTTGCCGGCAGTGCTTTCTTACTCGGAGAGTACTGCGTATGCCAGATCGTTGACCGATCATTGTCAAATGCTGCACTGATTGGTCCGTCACTGTTCTGATTATCTGATGTCACTGTAAATCCGGATGGATCAATCGGTGAAGATTCCCCATCTGACATCGTAGAAGAAAGATTTACATTATCAATGATGGCATGTACCGCATTTGTATCAGAACCAATCCTTGTCAGTGGCAGAGAAAGTGTAGAGCTTGTAATACCGGTCTTCTTCACATCGCCTTCATATGTAAAACTTCCGGTTGCTTTATACTCTTTTCCATCTGCAATCAGGACAGTACTTCCGTTCTTTGTACGGATCTTTAATGTCATCTTCTGATTAACAGGAAGTTTATATCCAAAGGAATAGTCATATCCTTCTCTTGTAAATCCAAGTGTTCCATCTTCCATAATGCGGATATTATGAGTACTGTAGGCTTCATGATCTTCGTCCTTCTCAGCTTCAAAGAGAATCTGTCCCGGTTCTGCCGGCTGAGTCAGTGTGATATCAAAGCTCAGTTCTTTCTCAGGTCCAACTTTATCCAATGGAGTAGAGATATAGCTTTCTCCGCCCTTCAGAACAAGTTCTCCATCCTTCACTTCCGCATTCTTTCCGTTCTCTGCATCATATTCATTTGCACTCTTATCTGAAAGTCCATCCTCAAAATCATAGGAAAGAATCTCATCTGTCTCACTGTCTACTTTATCATATGCATTGACTCCTGGAGCTTCACCCACATTCTCGCTCGTCTGCTGTGCTGTTGTAAAAGAAACTTCTCCTGATTTGCCCCACAATGCAGCCGCATAATACGGTGCAGCATCATCGAAGCGATCATAGATCTCCATCTCAGTCAGTCCGTTCGCTCTCTGATCAACCATATCGTTCCAGATCGCATAAGCTCCTCCCAGTGTCTGTTCAGAACCTGACGGAACACCCATACGTGTAGCCGGATCATAATTATACATGGACTTGCGACTCAGATAATCAGCGTAATATCCTGCTGCCGGTACGATATATACACTTCCGTCATTCATATCGATCAGATCATAACCCTGCTGATACATGGATTTCGGATTTGCCCATCCATCGTTCCAGATGTTCATCTGAACACCTTCACTTCTTACAGATGTGCTTCCGTTTCTTGCTGTAAGACTTCCCCACAGACGAACGGTATTTCCATTATCCTGGATATAAGCCAGAAGGTCATCTGTAAACTTACGGAACTGCTCTGTATACTGTCCATCATACTCATCTGTTCCGATATTCACTGTAGTATCCTGGTCAAATACCGGATCATCACCCTTAATATACTCATCCCAGATGCTCTCAATAAATGCCAGTGACTCATCGTACTTCGTGCTGAGGTTGAAATGATCATTCTGGCGTCCTGTCGTTCCGAATCTGAGATCCGGTCTTACCTTTGTAAATGACAGAGAATGTGCAGGAGTATCAAATTCCGGGATAATATCCAGTCCTAACTTCCGGTAATTCTGGATCATGGACTTCATCTCAGCCTTGGTATAATACATATCGTCACTGGTCAGGTCTGCCTGATTCAATCCACCCTCTTTGACATCAGACTCCATACGGAATCCCTCATAAGCTGACATTGCACCCTCTGAGGTTGAATAATTTTCAAGGAAAATATAGTTATCGTTCAGATGAAGCTGCAGGTCATTCATCTTATACCACAGCATTGTCTTTGCAACTTCCTGAAGTGTCTCGCTTTCAAACGGTCTTCTTCCTACATCCAGCATAAAGCCTCTGACTTCATACTTTGGATAATCCCTGCATTCGCCCTTCGGGATTGTCGTACCATTCTGCTTCAGGATCTGAAGGATTGTTCTTGTAGACCAGTAAGCTCCTGCTTTCTGCTCTGCCTTCACTTCCACTTTATCCGTTACATTCATGGAATATCCTTCTTCTTTCAGCCCATTTCCGGCTGCCTCAAGTGTAAAGAAGAAGTCTCCTGCTGATGCCTGATCCGCATAAACAATCTCGATGGATTTTCCCGTGATCTCTTTATAATCGTTCTTAAATTCTTCAGCCATTGCAGATAATTCTGCCTTATCCTTTGTTGCTACAACGATACGGCTGGAATCACTGATCTCAAAGGAACCACCCTTTGCACCTTTCCATTCTGCCAGTTCCGGGATTACGTTCGGCTTTGCATTATCTCCGTCTTCTGCCGTATACTTTCCGGTTACAGTCATAGTATATTCTTTGGAATCTACTGCCGTACTGTCGTCACCGGCTTTCTTTACATTGAAGTTCATCTTCACAGTCTTTGTAACAAGCGGCTGATAAACTGTCAGATCCCTGTCTACGATCTGCTCATAATCTGCACCGACAAAACTGATCTCATATCCTTCAGGAACTTCCGGCATTGCCAGCTTTCCTGATGCTCCGTCAATACTGGAAGGAACTTCCAGGCTGTCTGCAACTTCTTTCGGAGTTCTCTCCGGCTCTGTCGCAGCAAGCTCTGCCTCATAAGTTTCAAACTCATAGACTGAAACGGTCGGCCAGCTTACAGAAGCACTTCCCTCCGGTGCTCCCGCCTGATCAAAGGATTCAATATATAATCTCAGATATCTTGTCGTTACTGCTTCATCAAATACGATCGTCTCTCTATAATCTGAAGGACTTGCCGTAAATGCTTTTACCGTCTCCCAGTTCTCTCCGTCGGAAGACTTCTCGATCCGGTAGGCAGTCGCATTCTTTCTCTCCCAATGGATCTTTGCTGTTCTGATCGTCTTCTCGCTGCCATAATCCAGCTTCAGCCAGTGTGATCCTGTTGCCGCCGGACTTGCCCAGCGGGTCGTATCATCGCCGTCAACTGCCTTGGAGGCATTTGTTCCGGTTGTCTCACTTCCGTCTGCTGTTGCAGTTGCAGCGGTACTCAAATTCTCTGCTTCTCCAAGGATCTCAAACTCATACAGGGATACTGACTGCCAGCTTCCCGGATTTACTGTATAACCATTGACTGTCAGCTTTACGTACTGAGCCGTCACAGCCTCATCCAACTGGATATCACTCGTAACTGATGTAATATTTTCTCCGTCATTTTTTACGTAAACATCCCGGTATTCTCCATCTTCTGTATCACATACAGAAATCTTAAAGTTCGTAATATTCGTTCTTTCCCATTCGATCACAAAATGATCAAATGTCTTCTGTGTACCGAGATTCACCGTCAGCGTCCTTGCCGCCTGACTTGTACTCTGATTCGTTGCCCATCTCGACTGATCTGCCTTTGCAGCATCTCTGTTGACGATTCCGTCGATCGCCTTATCTGCTCCCCAGTAATTCGTCTCCTGATCACTGACGGTTGCCGTTGCACTTAATGCATAATTGATCTCATTATTTGCCGCAGCACTTACTGTGGCCGGCGGAATGATTGTAACACCACTCAAAACCATGGCAGCAGATAAAATGCACGCATTCATACGCTTTACTGTCTTTAATTTCATTCTTCCTCTTTCCCCTTCCTTTTAGATAGGATATTGTATGGTTTTGCCTTAAAAGTAACAATCCATTTACATAGTTTGTGTTAATTATCTCATTCATTCAGAAACTTTGCAAGGAGTTTTTATTTGATTTGCACAAATTTGTGGTTGTTGGGGTGATACGCTTGTAGATTAGAAAGCTTCTTTGTGAAGAAGCGGACGCGGAAAGCAGGGATATTCCTTCGCGGTGCAGGCCCGCTTTACCTCAGCCCGTTGACCGTTTGTAACTCGAAAGTGGAAATCTTCGTGCAATGGCACTCGATTTACTTTCTCTAACAAACGCTGCAAAGTGTCTTCGGAACGCTCCTGCTAATGCACCTGCTCAGGAACACCCTGCTTTCCGCTGACCATCTCGATAAGAAGTTTTTT
>OASZ01000344.1_pt1 | contig 47996 bp, 40 predicted proteins | sample 1501241 | NCBI WGS metagenome assembly OASZ01 (sample SAMEA2579926, study PRJEB22360) | human gut metagenome | biome: human gut; feature: human-associated habitat; material: faeces | place: Denmark | collected 2008/2010 | reverse complement strand
GCTTACAGACGTGACATAATATGTCACCCGGATAGGCAGGAAAAGAGAGAGCCTGCGGGCTCGAAGCCTGTGTCTTTAGACTGGTTTCTTAGGAAGCCTGCTTCTTTAGATACGGGTAGTTCACCGTTGTAGAAGAAGAACAAATAGAGACATTAAAAAAGGAAATAAAAACAGAATTAGATGTAAGAACCGGTGATAATTTTGTAGTATTCCAGTATGCCGCAGGACTTGGAATGGACAACAGTAAAAAAACGCTAAAGATAATGGCTAAAAAGAATGCAGAAAAATTTCACAAATCCATCAAACTGAAGAACATGGGGCCGGATGGGATTAGTATGACGAAAAAAGAGTTTGAAAAGCAAATTCGCCGGGATTTTGATGTGCTTATGGCTGAGTGCGACTTGTGGGACCATAGAGAGCTCAGGCTGCTAAAAGAAACACTACTGAATATCCGTCAACCATGGCTGCGATATCTTGCAATGAGGTATCAAAAACAAAAAGGAATGCTGATGAAACGCTTGCTGGAATATGATGACGAATATGATTTTCGGAGATGTAAAACTGTAGAACAGGCTACAGAAATGCTGATGGAATATTTAACAGAGGAGTATTGAAAGGAAAAGTACAATGAGAAAAAAGATAGCAAAACACAAAAAGATGCTGATTTCAGATGTCGTATACATTCTGCTGCAGCCAGCCGTATCTTATTTTGCATTTGGAAAAGGATGCAAAAATATAACGGAAACGATGCTGTATCTTTTAACTGCTACGGCAACCGGTTTAGTCGTGCTGAATCTGCACTGCCAAATAGACTATTGGAATCATCTGATTGCTGAAGCAAAAAGAGCAAACAAAAGCCCCTGGCGATTTGCAATCAGTCTATGTTTACATATCGCGATTTGGATTGTCCCGGTTATGGCAGGAGCAAAGTTTGGAGTGTAGCAGCTTGCAGAAAGCGACCTGAAAAGAACAAAAAACGCAAAGAAAGGAGGAAAAAATAATGAGAAAAAAGATATTAGTTTCTGATACCGTATATGTTTTGCTCCAGTCTTGGCTGGTATATTTTGCGTTTGGAAGCGGGCGGAACAAGATACCGCTTCAGGCAAGATTTGTACTGATGGCATTAGTTGGTCTGATGATACTTATTAATCTCTATTTTTTCGAAGAAAGCTGCTTTCAAAAAATACAAAAAGAAGAAGCAAAAGAAAACGGTAATGCATGGATACTGACTTTCGCTTTGCTTGTGCAGAGTGTGGTTTTGATTGCGCCGGCGATGGTTGGGATGAGTATTGGAATCTGAATGTAAAAAAAGAATTTGTAAAAATATTACAAAAAATTTTTATTTGTCATATCTGTAATGCATTCAAATTTTTTATATTTGCAAATTCACCCCCACCTGAATCAAAGATTCAGATGGGGTCTTCTTTGCTTATTATGATAAAAATTTTGCATATTAATATAACAAAAAAAATAAAAAACAAAGAAAGGAAACGAAGGCTATGTACGAATATAACAATGAAACAAAAACTTTAACGTTAACGTTAAATGAATGGGGGGATATAAGGTTTTTACCGTCTGATATCAAAAAGGAGGCAGAGCATCTTATCTGCAATGACAGAAAACGTATAACAAGCGATATTTATTTTACGCGTGGACTGATGGAGTTATGCATGTTAAAAGACGTGCTTATATGCGATAAAAACCCTGCATATAAAACAGTTGACGGAATTGTCTATTCAAAAGATGGTTCAAAATTATTATTCTGCCCGTCTGGAATGACAGGACATGTAAGGGTTTTAGACGGAACAAAAATCATTTTTAAAAATTCCTTTACATCAAGCCAAATCTCGGAAATTACAATCCCTGATTCTGTTGAGATGATTGATGATGCTGCATTTGCATCAAGTATATCGTTAGAACACGTTTATTTTTCTGAAGGTAGTAAGCTAATGGTAGTTGGGAGCAACGCATTCTATGGCTGTAAAGCTTTAAGGCAAATCACTCTTCCGGATTCTGTGAAGCATATGAAGAATAAGATATTTAAAAATTCAGGGATTAAGGCTTTTACATATCCTGATAATGCAAAGCTTGTGGTTGAAGATGACCTGTTTGTCAATTGCCCACTTAAAGATGTAACAGTCCCAAAAGCATTATACGAACAAAAAGGTATTTTTTATTTTTTGAATCCATGCCTATCTGATTACAGCATGTACCAGTTCTACGAAACAGATGACAAGGAGTTTACGGAAGCAATCGTGCTCACTGTGAAAGGCTTTAAGCCGCTTGCAATCCCAAGATATGTCAAGCCTGGTAGTAATTTTAACAAGTTCACTGATGATATCAATACATTCTTCTCAGGTGAAAACTCAGAAGCACCTGATTTATATAAATATGGAGGCAGCGGAATAGGAAAGGAAGATGCTGCACTTTTGCAGTATAAACTTCACCAGACCAAGTCTTCCCGCCACTATCTGGTCTTAAATGTACGGTCAATGGCAGAAAGAAAAGCAGAAGAAAGCGAAGAAGCAATGGCTGAACTGGTAACGCTAGATATCTGGAAGCCTGATATTTTGGAGTATATGCTAAAAATCGTACAGGAAAAAGAATACCTGTCTCTTATTGCATATATTCTGGAAAAATTGCCGAAAAGAAAAAGTAATGTCAACCTATGATATGGTCTATAAGCATCGCTTAGCGATGCTTATTTTTGTACAAAATTCTGTTATATGTCAGCCATCAGAGTCTTTGCTTTATATTTTTTTTTGTAATATTGTTTAACAGCGAAAAAAAAATCTAAAATCCAGTATATTGGATATATAAGAAAAAAATAGTAAAAACATTACAAAAATAATTTTATTTGTCATATTAAATAAGAACGGATTTTTCTGTGTGCGGAAACTGCAAAAAAGAAGTGCAGAAAGACAGAAAAACATACACCCCCAGAATACCTTCTGACGAGCCGTTCTTGATAAGGAGCCAGGCGAGAAGCCTGGAAATAAAAAATTATATACCAGGAGGTAGAAAAAAATGATTGAAAAAATCGTAAGAAAAGAAGTAGAACTGCAAGAGGGGGTGAAATTGTATAGTGTGCCGGATGCGCGGATGAGTGATGAGGAGCTGGAAGGAGAAACGGCAGCAGAAGTATGCCAGAATATTGAAATTGAGCCCGGTGTCAAGACTTTGATACTTAGGGGATTTGATGAATTTTTCTTTTTGAAAAGAAACAAGGTATTTCCTGATGTCGAAGAAATCCATATTTGCAAAGATGTGTGCAGCATAACAATCAGTCATGACGCATTTCCAAATGTGAGAAAGGTTACATCTGATTCTCCGTATTTTTTAGACAGCGATATGCTTGTAAGACTTCCGGATGATATTGCTGATATGGTTAGATGCTGCGAAATAAGCAAGAAAGAAGCGGAAGATATGAACAGAGGAATTTTAGAAAATATCTTCCACCGAAGACCTGATGAGGTAGTAGACCTTAAAGGGATTAAAGAAATTTCTAATTCTTGTTCCTTTTCCGGATGTGAAACTGAGAATATTATAAATACTGACAACGTGACTAGTTGTAGTGATTGGTCATGGATGTTTCCAGTGAACGAGCAAGAAGAATATGCTGATGAGCAAGAAGAATATAAAGAAGATGGAATACTTGGAACGATTCTGGTAAAGCCATATATTAAACCATGTGAAGATGGCGAACAACTAAAATACGTTTTTCCAGATAAAAAGATTACAGCTATTGCGAAAAGCATCGGACTCTTTGCATCAACAAAGTCATGGCTTGATGTTGTAGTTATCAAAAATGAAAGCCAGATTAACGCTTTAATGGAAAGTGATAATACGTTTCGTACAGAAACTATCGTTCTTGATATTGATACTGAAATTGATTTTTCATTATTTGATTATAGAACATGTTATATTCAAAATATAGAAATCGCAGAAAGCAACCCGTATTATAAATCAATTGACGGAGTTGTGTATTCAAAAGATGGAAAGAAACTTATTAAATTTAGTCCAGTAAGAAGATGTTATGACTTCAAAATACCGGAGGGTGTTGAGGAAATTGATGTCCATGCGTTTGACTGGAATAAATATATTCATGGAATCCAGCTTCCGGAAACTTTAAAAAATCTTAAATCAGGTACATTTACAACATGCGAAAAGCTTAGAATTATATACATCCCATCGGCAATGGAGTATATAGAAGACGAATGTTTTTCTGATTACTTCTATACGTTCGGGATTGTAAGAGTCAAGGACAGGAAGTTGCCGAAAAATATGATTAAGGCAATAGCTCCAAAATTGCCATGGGAGTTAACTTATATAGGAAATGAAAATAATGGGTATTATGTTGTAGTTCATTTAATCGATAAAGCCAATGACCCGTTAGAAAAAATAGTAAACTGCAAAGTAATAGAAAGGCTCTACCTTCCGATAATGCCAGATGATAAGGTAGACGAAATTAATGAATATTACAACTCACATCCATTTGATTCAAAATATGCAGAAGAAACATGGAAGTATTGCGGATATGATAGTTTGCTGTCATTAAAATTGATAATCAAAGTATTCTTCCTTATTAACGATAAAAACAAAGATGTTAACGCATGTATACGAGAGAATGGATTTGCAATTTGCCACTTTTTAATTAAAGACATTAAAGAAGAAATAAGCGAATATATAGACAAATATCATTTAGGCGAGCGTTTTATTGAAATAAAATTAAAACGAATTAACCGCCGAAAAGAAATGCTGTTAAGTATCGTAAATTCCGGCCTGCTTCAGGAAGATGCTCTCGCTCTGGTTTCTGATTTTATTGCGGCATTTGAGATGTCGGCGATTGCCGGTGCGACAGCAGAACAGCAGAAAAAAATAGAGAAAAAAGAAGAGAAAAAAGACTGACTGGACTGACTGAAGAAATAGAGAAAGAAAAGTCAGAAGGCAAAAAGAAAAAAACATAAAAGACAAGAGAAGAGAGGAGCGATAAAATCGTTCCTCTCTTCAATACTTCAGCACCGTAACACCTTTGCATATAGTGTCTGAAACCCGATATTCTTAACGCCCTTATGCCCGTAAAGATACAAAAAACCTTTTAAATACAGTTTGCCGGCTGAATTCAAGTGGACGCGGTGCTTCCATTCGGAATCTACAACCGTCCATATATGCGGTATTGGAATAGGGTGCTGTATCTCGTGGTGCTTTGCTGATACCAATATGGCATCCAGCAAAAGTATTTGGTCACCGGGGCGGCCGTCTACGAAGTCTGGTTTAATATACCATCTTGCACATTCTATATATACGACATCATTTAAGTACGGCTCCAGATACGTCCGGTAATATTTTGCTTTTGGCAGCAATGCCGTTGTAGTCAGGTGCTTGTTTTTCTGCGCGATTGTTGGTGTAAATAGATTTCTGTGCGGTTTAATCTGTTGTTCCAAAATGGATTCCTCCTTATGTTTTGTATTTTCAGCACTCCGGCTTTGCCGGCTGCTGCCTCGTGCTCTGAGAGAGCAGAACGGCAGGAAGAAATCGCTCGCGCATCCGTTCTTATATAATATGCAAAATAAAAAGAAAAAGAGGTCGGCTGACCTCTTGTGGGTTGGGATTGGGTATAGATGAGCCGGCAAAGTCTGGGGAGAACTGATAAAGCCTAGTAGCGAGCAAGAACGGATAGGTACTAGAAGAAGATTTTTCGTGTAGGAAAGTCCTCAAAATACAGCTCGTGCACTATTTTCAATTCAAGAACCCTGTTGTCCAAATCAAAGTATTCAGATTCTTCAGGGATGTCAAGCGTTGGCTCACAATCTGGTATTCTACCGTTTTTAACATCAACTGCTGCTTGCAGGTTAACCATGTCAGATTCCATGCTTTCAGCAATTTTCCAATATAAGTAATATCTCTCTTTCTCGTCCACAAGGCCTCTTGCATATTTGTGTGCAGCTGCGTATTCGTCGTGGCCTCTGAATGCGAATGGTACATCTGCAATCTTGATTTTTCCATTCAGTAAGTCTGACTGGCATTGCGTTTCGCGGCAATCGTTAATTGCTTTTGTGTAATATGTTAAATCGTTCATTTTCTTCTCCTGTTGGTTTTTATATTATTTTTTGTAGAAAGCAAAAATTATCCTACAGCTCCAAAGGCGGAGAATATCTCAGCCATCTGTTTTTTCGACATATTGGCGAAACTCTGGCGGAACATCGGTAATGCTGATTCTGCCGGCGAGGATGTCGGAAACGCATTGAGTGTCGCCGAATTGGTTAACTGGCTCTGTGTAGTAAGATTCGGGGTTATTATTTACCTCCTTAAGCTCTATAGCTTCCGCGTTGCGAATTCAAAGTAGAACCGATGCGCTTCTGTCAAATCCAGCTCTCTATTGTCTATATTAAAGAACTCATCCTCTTCCGGTATTTCCTCTGATAACTGCGCATGTGTTCTGCCGTACTCCTTGATTTCCTGAGCAATCCGTATATTTGCGATGTCAGATTCCAAACATTCCATCAGCTTCCACAATCTCCAGCAGCGCTCCTTCTCATCAACGATACCCCTTGCAAATTTGTGGGCAGAAGAGTATGCGTTGGAGTCCCTAAACTTAAACGGCACGTCTGTAATTATAATTTTGCCGTTACGTAAATCTTGCATGCATTGCGATTCCATGAAGTCTCCTGTTAATTCAGTATAGTATTCTGTATTTTCCATCTTTTCCTCCTGTTTCAATTTCTTTCTACACATTTAATATGCCGAAAAGCTCCAAAACGGTACGCCGAAATCCAAAAAAATATGCATAAAAATATCCACAAAAATACCCCCCCCTCCGCAAAAATCACGCAAAAAAAATTCCACCCAGCCAGAAATCACGCATACTAAAAATGAAAACAAAAAAATGTTTAAAAGAAAGAAAGGAGCATCAAAATGAGTTACGATATTGAACTGAAAAATAAAGTGACAGGAGAAACAGCCACAATGAGACACCCGCAGTATGTGAGAGGCGGAAACGTGCCGGCAAGGTTGAATCCGATAACAGGAAGATTAGAGCAGGCGGAGCAGGCGGAAGCGCATATCAATATCACATATAATTACAGCCATTATTATTATGAGGCAACCGATGGTGACCAGCGATTTGCACATGATAAAGTTTCAGCACATTACGCTGACGGAACACATGGCCCTATTAAAACCGAATACGGAATCCGCGGCCTGTATGGAAAGACTCCCGCTGAATCAATCCCGATGCTGATGGATATGATTGAAAAAATTAAGCAGAACTATACCGATGAAAACGGTGAATGGATTGAAACCGAAAGGACTAAAACCATATATCTTAGAAACGGAAAAGAAATCTCTGAACGTGAAGAAATTGATGCGATTTTGCATCATACATACGATGAAAAGAAAGAGATTAAATTTATGGTAAATGAGGGCGATATGTCTAATTACTGGACGGCGACTGCTGCCAATGCGATTAAACCTCTGATGGATATGATTGTGATGGCCTCAGATAATCTGACGGAAAAAGATGTTGTCTGGAATGGTGACTGAGAAAAAGAAGCCGTCACATTCTTGTGACTTTGATAACTCATCGGCTACGCCGAATTCGTTATATTTATTCTGGTACCGAGCCGGTAACGGCGAGGTATCACCAGATTTCAATAGTCGTGAGTTAGACAGCTCTACTTTTTAAGTACATAAAAATATCGTTTATGCTTGCTCTGGTAACGAGCCGGCAACGGCGAGTTATCACGATGTTTTATTTCTCTACATTTCGGTGTAGAGAATTTTTTTATTTATATCATTTTTTTCGTAAAAAAATATCCCATTTTAGATTTTTTCGGCATATTAAATTAAATAAATATGTAAGAAAAATACATGAAAGGAGTAAACAGGAGGAATACAAAACCGCGCATTCCTCCCCACCTGACTACGAAACAAAGAATATTGTTTCTTCATCGGATGGGGTACCCTGCGATGAAAAAGATGAAACAAATTTCAATTGAAATAATACATAAATGTCCAAATAGATGTTTGCATTGTTCATCTAATTCTGACATTAATTGTACTTTAAAAATAGAAACTGCGGAAGTAAAAAAAATAATTGATAGTGCGTCAAAGTTAAATACTGAAGTTTTAAGTATTTCTGGTGGAGAACCTTTTTTGCATGACGGATTATTAGAAATTGTACATTATGCAAAATCTAAAGGCATTAAGGTATATATTTATACTAGTGGAATTATATTAAACATTGCTGGACGAGTTGACAGTATTCAGCAGGAGATATTACAACAATTATATAGTGTAGCAGTTGATAAAATAATTTTTGATTTACCGGCTATAAATGAAGCTATATATGATAAATTTATGGGGACATCCGGATATCAGAAATTTGTGTTTGAGAGTATTAATAAAGCTCAAAATATAGGTATTTGTACGGAAATTCATTTTGTTCCAACTAAAATAAATCTGGATGAAATAGATAATATTGTAAAATTTGCAGAAAGAGCAGGTGTTAATAAAGTTAGCTTTTTGGGATTGGTTCCTCACGGAAGAGCGGCTAATAATACTGAGGAATTAGTTTTGGACGCAGATGAGAATGAGAAATTGAAGTTAAAACTTGAGGCAATCAATAATAATAAAATAAGAATTGGAATTCCTTTACAGCGAGAGGGTTCCGATTGTTGTTGCTATGCCGGAAAGAATAAACTGTGTATCCGTTATGACGGAAAGGTATTCGGATGTGAAACATTCAAGTATATTCAATTATCTGACGAAAACAATAGAATAGTTAAGCCGGATTCTATTTATAACAAATCTTTAGAGGATATTTATTATCATTCAGAATATTTGAAATATGAAAGAAAGTTTGTGGAGCATCAAATGGCACTTAGTGGATGTGGAGAAAAATGCCCTGTTCAAAGAAAAATGAGGAGAGTGGTAGAAATATAATCTGATACGGAAGAAGAAATTGTATATTCAGGGCCGGCAACTCCAGTCTGCAAAAAGATGACGGTTACAATGTGGTAAATGCCAGCCGGTACGCATGGTTTTTCCTGCATTCGTTTTTAGCATATTAAATGCGTAAAACAAGCAAAAAGAAAGGAGCAAAAAATATGCTAATTTTTGGAAAGAGAAAACTTCAGGAACTTTGTATTCAGACATACATCAGACCGGGGGCAAGCATTCATGTGACGCCAATTTTGGAACTGCCAATCTTTTTCGTAAAAATAGAAAGGAGGCATCATAATGACAAAGCTTGAACTAAAAATCCCGCAGCCTGGCGTGACCTTTTATGGTAACCGGCGCTTAACAACTGTTACTATATTAGACATCAAAGTTGATGACGGTGTTAAGGAAGTGTTTTTTGAAGGCCTTAAAGACTGTGATGCAATAGAAGTTAAGATTCAAAGTGATTGCCGCTGTCCCAGTGTTGAAAGGTTGTATATCAGCGAGAATGTACGAAATATAAGCATTTCAAATAATACATTCCCTAATGTCAATAGAGTAAATTCTGACAGTAAGTATTTTCTGTCCGGAAATGTCCTTATTGAACATTACGACGTTCAGGATATATACATCCTTAAAAACACGTTCTGCAAAAAAAAAGGAGAGAATATAGACCTCAAAAATGTCAACCGTATCAAAGACTATGCTTTTGTGAACTGCTGCTCTGCCAATATCACAAATATTGGAAAAACGGTTCGATGTGATTACAAAGCTTTTTTCAACTACAACGGCATAAATCTGTTGCCGGTTGTAGATGGTGCGCATATGATGGGAAACATCATGATGACTGTGAGTAATACAATTCCGGCGTGTACTACAGCTATCAACAGATATATTGACTTTTCCGGACGGAATGTAAAATTGACAAACCCTGGCATTGTAAGTAATATCTACCCTGCCCATATGCCTAAACGCATATATGTTGATAATGAAAGAATCATATCACCAGATGAAATCTATACGGCTGGCAATACAAGTATTGAAAATATCGACATCAATCCGAAAAATAAATATTACACATCAATTGATGGCATAGTATATACAGCCGATAAGAAGACGTTGATAAGATGCCCAGTTGGAAAAAGCGGAAAGGTAGTGATTCCGGATGGCGTAACTACGATTGGCCGGCACGCTTTTCGGTCATGTAAGATAAGCGAAGTAGTAATCCCGGATTCCGTAACGGAAATCGGGATATCAGCATTTACTGAATCACATATTCAGGATTTTACTCTTGGAAAAGGAATGACATACATTGGAAAATATATGTTCTCCACCTGCAAAAATATAAAACATATTCATATCCCATCGCATATCAAGGAAATCATGTCATCTGCGTTTTCTGCATGCAATGCAGAGGATATCGTACTTGATGAAGGAGTTGAGAGGATTGGCCTAAATGCGTTTGAAGTGAGTACTGCTAATGACACAAAAATCATATTGCCGTCATCTGTGAAGATGATTGGAGATGGCGCTTTGAGAAATATCAAAAATGTAACGCTGACTAATAAAATTCCACCAGGCTTTTTCATGTCTCTGGACACGTATGAGTCTGGTGCTGATATATACGTTAAGATTAGAGGTAAACAATACATCCTGCCAAGCCAGTCTCATTTTCAGACTATCGACGATTACGTTATGTCTCTTCCATTTGATGACCAGATTCTATGGCGGCAGTTTAAATATATAACAGAGCCAATGGAGCGATATGAGTTCATCATGCGTGCATATAAAGCCGTTGATGGAGACATAGAAGAACAGAGTAAAAAAGAAATGCTGGATATGCTGAGGGATAATCAGGAATATATTATCAATAATTACTGCAAGTATCGATATGATGTCGAAGATTTTATATTTATGCTATCTCTGGACATATGCACCAAACAAACGATTGAGAAAATTATCAGCTTTGCTGATAAGACAGAGGGCCTGTCGCTAAAAGCGTATGCACTGGATGCATTAAACAGAATGGATACAAAAACTGATTTTGAAATTTAGCATTTGCGCCTGGTTCCCAGGCGCTTTTTTTGTGGTGCTGATTTTTTCTGGCTTTTCTGCATATTGTATATACAAATAAAAAAAAGGAGGCAGAAAATGAAAAAGAAAAATATCTCAAAGAACTTAAAAAACTGGCTGAAAAAATATCGGAAAAAATGTTCAGACGGAAAATGGAATGGCATATCTGGAAGAGAATGTAAGCGGCGGAATCCGGAAAGCGAAAAAAGAGGTAAAAAAAGAGAAAAAAGAAAAAAAAAAAGCCCCGGCGCCCTTCGCTGCCGGGCTGTTGTGCGTTTACAATCTGAAAGAAGTCTTCTTGGAGTCGTTAAGGTTACTTATTGCCTGTAAGACATATGCCTTGATATCAACCTTGCCGAGTTTGTTTGCATTATTCGCAAGAGTTTTTAGCGCGTTCTCTGTACATAAATTATATGACAGATATTTGAGCAACAACTTGTCATTGCTGTTGTCATTGATTTTATTGCCGGAAGCGTCAGTGTCGGAAAGACACATTTTAAATATACTTCGCTGAAAGGCTCTGAGCTTTTTCCCGATTTCTGTCTTTACCTTCTGATTATCAATTGTTGGGTAGAGCTCTATGAGAAACCTTCTAATAAGGTCTGGCTCCCTGTCGTCAATATCCTGGTAAAAATTCCAGATGATGTCTTCGTCAAACGGAATCATTTTGAAATACTCGTCCCATTTGGACAGCTTCCCGCCTGCAAAAGGAATTAGATAATCTTTGCCGTCTACGGTCAGCTTTGTAGATATCCTCTTGAATGAATTGTCTCCGGTGCCGATGGCATCAAACAGGTTATGAGGAAGCATTCCGTTACTGTCGGTTGTGACTATGATGTGCTTTACGCCGTAAAGACTATGGCTGTCAAGTTTTTTAATTGACGCTGGTAGTATAACTTCAGTATCGTAATCGCAGTCCGGATTGAATACAAATGCATTCCCCCCAATCTCGGTTAAACCTTCAGAAAGTTCAACTGAATGTATTTTGATATTGCTGAATGCATATTTTTCGATTTTCCTGATGTGTGCCGGTATTTTTATATCCGTAAGGTTCCGGCATGAACTGAACATTGACTCCGGAATAGTATCCATACTTTTACTAAATGTAAAGGACTCAATGTCGGTTGATACAAATGCAGATTCACCAATCGCCGTAACTGAATCTGGAATCATAACGTCTGTGATTTTACAGCCATAAAATGCAGATTCATTGATTTCTTTGACCCCGTCGGGGATAACAACCTTTCCAGTTCTGCCTGACGGGCATCCGAATAAATAAGTACGGTCATGGTTGTATACAATACCATCATGTGTTGAATAATACGGATTGCCGGAAGAGATTTCTATGTTTGCAATTCTGTAACTTCTTAATACCGTACGCAAATCCTGTGGATTGATTACCCCGTCGTTGTCAACGATGACTTTGCTTGGACAATACTTGGGATAAAACCGGGAAACAATAGATATATCATGTACGGTAAGTGTCCTGCCAGAAAAGTCAATGCCTTTACTGATATTCCTGGCACTGTCAGGTACCCTGTCACAAACCTCCATCACCATATTGTCGAGCATATGAACGCCTTCCACAACAGGCAGGTCACCAACGCCTTCATACCCTTTAAATGCATCAACGTCGCAAGAAATATCTTCAAACTTCATATTAATGAAATTTGCACTTTTGCATCCAGCAAAAGCCATAGACGCAATTGCCACAACATTTTTCATGTCCATAGGCTCGCCTGGTTTTTTGCAGAATGTATTGATAAGCGTGCCAGTATTCTTGCCGGCAATACGCATCAGCATTCCGGCGCCGGTATTTTTGTATGTGTCGTTGTCTGAGACGATTTCCTCAACATTCGGAAATAACTGGTTGTTCATCTGAATGCCGCGGACGTTTTTATCAATATAGATTCTTCTGACATTCGGGAAAGATTTGTTGATGTCCAGCAGATAGTAGTATTTGATGCCTGTATACGGTGCTTCTCCGAGAAACTTGAATTCGGTTGCATCTGGTAAGACGTCAATATCCTTAACGTACATATCGTTGCCATACAGTGTGGCTCCTTCGTATAACTTTTTTGTAAACTTCATATTTTTTTGTTCCTTTCTTTGTGAATTTTTTTGTGCTTCAAGATTAATATGCTGAAAAAAGGGGAGGGTGGAAGATGGGAATAGACAGCAAAGACAGAAAAAATGCAAAATTATTTTTTTAAAAAATATTATATTTTTCTTCTTATTTTGCATATTAACAAAGAACGGGAAATCGCCAGACGACAAAAAATCGTTTGGTGGTCAAATGTTCAGGCTTTAACTTCATATGCGGAGATTAATCTCCAGTCAAAAGCTGGTAACGAGGGCGTAAGCCTGAGTTATCAATTTATACTGATGCCGAGCCGATACGGCAAGGCATCGAGCAGAGCGGCAAAAATGTCGCATAAAACAGGCGGTATTTCCGCCATACAAAATCAAATTGCATCGGATACAAGGTTTGCTGGATATCTATTCGGAGCCTTGCTCCTGATAGAAACTCCTCCAATCCTTAGGAAATTATGCAATTAACCTCATTCGCTGGAAGCGAAAATTATAACAAACAAGGAGGAGTGAAACGATGAACAATTTGATGAGACGAATTATGTCTGTAGCAGTGGCTGCAATTACCACAACATCACCAATACTGTCTTCATATACGGTATATGCAAGTGATATCTCTGTAAACGATGATGGAACAGTAACGCAGATATCCACGTCAACTGACAGCAGCACGAGAGAAGCAGACAAAACCAAATTTTTATTCATTAAGCTGAATACAACTGGAGGCAAGGTTGTACTTAATGAAGGCGAAGACCAGGAACAGCGAATCCGCCTGAATAAAAAAACGGATGGTGCAGAATATATAGATGTATATGACAAAAATGATGTGCTTATCTCATCAGAGAACACAAAAGATAATGGGTATACATATGTATATGAAGCAAAAGCTGACGATGCCGTCAATGTGAAGGCAAAAGCAGACGAAGGCTACAAAGTCAAGTTGTATGAACTGACTGACGATTCTTCCGGAACCGAAATCGCCGAGGACGTTGGATTTGATGCAGGAAATAAAGTGGACAGCTTCAAATATCCGGTATTTATGGAGTATGACAAAACCGTAAAGATTGGATTTGAGAAGACAGAATCTGCCGAGGATATTGCAGAGGATTTGAGTGTCAACGATGAAACCGGGAAGGGCAAGGATGCAAAAGCTGAAGAGGCCGTTGGTAAGGAAGAAGCAGACAAGACAGAAACTGATGCAGACAAGCCAGAAAATTCAGAAGCTGAAGACGTGAAGGTTGATGAAGAGGCCGCGGCCGAAGTAGACAAAGATAAAAAAGCCGAAGATACGGAAGACAGCAAAAAGGCCGAAGATGCTGATACGCCAGAGAAATCTGAAGACACAAAGGATATTGATAGTAACAACAAGCAGGATGCATCGGAAGAGATAGCTGCTGACGATGATTTGACAGTGAATACTGATGGCAATAAAAAAGAGAATGAAAAATCAGATATTACTGTCAATGACAACGACATCATCAGCAAAGATGTTGATGAGAATGCTGGTGAAGAGCCTGACGAGAAATCAGGCGAAGATATCATGGATAATGATGGAGAGTCAAAAGATGCGAAAGACACCGATTCTGATAATCCAGACGAGAACCTCGTTTCAGATGAAGCTTCGGACAGTACAGATGAAGACACCACAATGAATGACTCAGAGACAGAAGAAGCAGAAAAAGCAGAAGAGTCAGAAGAGACGGATAGCAAAGCAGATAATGCTGAAGATAAGATGGCAAATGACAAACAGGATACTGAACAGTCATATGATATATCAAATCTTGACAGTGCAATCTTTGCTTCTGCCAGACTTGTAGTAATCTCTGATGATGCAGAAAGCGTTTCTGATGATAGTAAATATATAATTGCAAATTATCAGAATATTTATCTGATTCAGTACGAGACTGTTGAAGATGCAATGAAGGCATATGTAAAATATACGGATGCCGGATTGACAGCTGAACCTGATGCTCCAATCATTGCCGCAAGCCAGGATGCATTAACTGAAGACAGCGATATTGCGATAACCGAAGTGAATAATCCTATAAGTATGCTTGCAGAAGAGGCAGAAAATGTTACAAGCGTAATAAGCAATAAGAAAATTATTGCTCTGCTTGATACAGGTACTCTTGAATCACCAAATGTTATCAACCGTATTTCATTAATTGATGATTCGTTAAACGGAAATGGACATGGTGACGAGATGGTCAGCAATATTGTAGAACAGAATCCGGATGCTGAAATAATTTCCATAAGAATAATGGGAAATGATGGAAAAGGAACTATTTCCAGTATACTTGCCGGAATGGAATATGCTATTGAACAAAACGTAGATATCATCAACTTATCTCTATATGCAAAAGCAACAACATCTAACAGCATTATAAAAGAAGAAATCAAGAAAGCTGTAAATAAAGGAATTGCAGTTGTTGCCGCCGCAGGAAATGATGGAGCTAATGTATCAGACTATATTCCTGGAAATATACCAGAAGCATGGATTATTGGGGCATGTAATGTAAATGGAGTAAGACGTGGAGACTCTAATTATGGAAAAACTGTTGATTACAATGTTGTAGCCAATTCTACATCAGAAGCTGCAGCAAAATTTTCAGGTTATATTTCAGTAAATGATGTTAATCTCATTCATACAGGAGAGTTGATTTTTATACCTGATGAGTCTGAGACTTATGGAACTGACAGTACTATTCCCGGAAATAATGCAGATTCCGAAAAAGACGAAGACAATGGAGATTTCATCTCTGCAGCATCAACAAAAGTAACATTAAAAATGAATACTGTAAATAAATATTACCCTCCGGGAAGTTTATGCACAAATGATTGGGCTGATAACTTTACCAGAAAATTTGAAGTAACATACAAGACTTCTGAGGGCGATACAGTTACAAGAAATGCATATTGCTTACAGGGAGCAGAAGGATGGCCTAAAGATGGCGTATATTCAGGAAGCCAGGTAGAAGAGCTTTCGTCTGGTACCCAAAACAAAATGTTGGCAAAAGCAATATTTTATTTATATGGAGGCCCGGCATGGGGGAATACTGTTGAATATACAGACGGCTCAGGAAAAGTAAACATTAAAAATATCCTGACGAACGCAGGATGCTCGACTCCACAAGAATATTTTGCAATGAGCCATTATATCGGAAGTTACATTTATAATGGAGCTGGAGGTAAATGGAATTATAATGGAAAGTATAGCCCTGTATTAAGCAGCAAAGGCGTAAGCCTTGTCCAGAAAATATATAACGAGTTAAAAAAGATGGATTTTCCGCGTGCAGAATTTTCTTCATATAAGCTTAAAGGAGATTCAAAATTTAAAACTCCGACAGTAACATATAAATCTATTGATGAAAATACCGCTACAATCACACTTCCTTCAGGAGTCACACTGGTTAATGAAACGACTAAAAAATCATCTACCGGAAAAGCAACTGTCGCTGGTGGAGACAAATTCCATTTGGAAGGCGACAAAGACAAGGTTGCAGGAAAAACTCAGAATTTAACATTATCTGTAAAAATATCATCAGACTTCAGAGCATATGTTATTCATACAGTAGAACGAGAAGCCGGACATGGAGCTCAGGATATTGGATATGCCGAATTCGGAAGCAAAAAATTAAAGATGACCGTAACATGGCCAGAACCTGTGGCTGGAGATAAATGGCGTGTAAGAGTGCAGGCTAAAAAGATTGATGAAGGTGGAAAAGGATTAGCAGGGGCAGTTTTTTATATTTTTGATAACGAAAAATGTACTGGTGATTTTGTGGCTAGGCTAGAGTCAACAGACGATGGCACTACGAATATAGAAACAATTAATGATATCCCTCAAACTAATGAAACATATGATTTATGGTGTTTAGAAACAAAAGCCCCTACAGGATATGCGACATTAGATAAACCAATAAAGCTTACATTCAAATTATCGGATTTTAAAAATCTGAGCGCTGAGGAGCAAAAACAAGGTCAGCTTCAGGTTTTTGGACTGACAGATGGAGGTAAAGGTATTGTTAACAAAAAAGGTTGGAAGGTAAGAGTTAAATTACATAAAACTGACGGAAAAGGAAAAAATCTTGCTGGTGCAATTTTTGGTATCTATACAGATGCAGGATGCACAAACCCGATTGGAGAAAAACTTGAATCCGGAGAGTCAGGAGAAACAAATACAGTCGAAATAAGTATAGATAACAACAAAGACTCTATAACCCTATATTGTAAAGAAGAATATGCGCCTCCTGGATTTAAAATGAGTGATGAGGTATTAAATATCACATTTAATAAAAAAGATGCAACGGAAGAAGGTGAGCTAAAATCTTTTGGAGATGTCGTAAACGTAACAAGTACTCCAACACCTAAAATTACGCCACCAGAAACAACACCGCCAAGCGGAGGCTTGTATGTCAAAAAAACATCCAAGGCGCCTGAGGAAATTATGAATCTGAAAAGCTATACTTTAGCAAATGCAGAATTCAAAGTAACATCAAGCAGGGATGGAGACATGGGAACACTAACAACAGATGAGTCTGGATACTCAAATGTATTAACTCTTCCAGATAATAGTATTCCTCGGCATTCAGATGCGGTATATGACATGAAAGGAAATCTGCTACAGGAAGCAAAAGACTGGAAAGACCCTGTAAGTACAATCTATTACATAAAAGAGATAAAAACGCCAAATTATCACAAAGATAATTATGAAATAAAGTCTCAATCTGTCACAATGCCAGACGATGATGGAAGAACGTTTGAAATTCCTTTTGTAAATGAACCAATCTTCTGTGATGGAAAGCTTGATATTGAAAAACTTGACGTTAAAGGAAAACCGGTCGTAGGCGCGGTATTCAAAATACAGTATTTTGACTCCGACGGGCCAGACGAAAATGACCTTATAAAGACATGGTACTTAAAATCCGATGAAAATGGTCATGTGTTAATGGATAACAATCATCTTGATGCAAACAATCGGAGCGATGACTTCTTCAAGTATAGTGGAAATATAGTAATTCCAATTGGAGGATACCTCCAGATAACAGAGATTGACGCTCCGGCAGAATATGTAGTAGAAACAGAGCCTGTAGGTATTGCAACAACAAAAGATGCAGACTTTAAGCTTACATACGATAATGCAAAGGCATGGTATGAAGAGCTTGAACGGTGTCGGATAAACCTGAAAAAATACGAAGCAGATGGTAAAACTCCAATAGCCGGAGTAGAATTCGAGATTAAGTTTCTGAAGCAGGCGATAGTCCCTACATCAAAAATGCATCCAAACTTCAAGAGGTTATTAAAAGAAGGGGAGTCTACGGTACGGCATACCGATGAAAACGGTGACGTTTTCTTTGATAATCTTGACCAAGGTACTTATCAAATTACAGAAATAAAGACTCTTGACGGAAATTCCTTACTAAAGGAGCCCATCATCGTAACGGTACCTATGACAATGACAGAACAGGAAGCAAATGCATATGGAAATGTAGACTTTACATCTGCAAAAGAAGACGTTAATTATTCAGGAAAATGGTATTTTTACGAATGTCTCTTTGAAGTCACAAATAATGCGACATTTAAAATGCCGATGACTGGTGATAGCGGTACATGGAAGTATGGGTTTATAGGATTTGGAACTATTGTAGCTATTTGTGCTGCATTTGCAGTTTGCAATATTAAGACTCAAAAAACAAGAAAGCAAAAACGTAAGAAATAAATAAGAAAAAAAAGGCAAAAGAAGAGCTGCTTTATAAGTAGCTCTTCTTTTACATTTTTTCCTATATCGCATTAAAAAATGAAGACAAATTTTTCTATATTCTATAAAAGATTTGATAAAATTTAGTTTAATACTCTTAATTTTGATGTTTAGTTCTTCGGCTCCCATTTGGCTGTTATTGTAAAGCTCGAAGTAATTCGCCCGCCTGTTATATCATATCCAGAATCAGTCCAACCTTTAAAAATATACCCATCTCTGACAGGCGTTGGTATATCTCTGCTGAATTTAAGTTTCGTCCCATGATAAAAATACATATCATAAACACTAACATTGTTTAGTGTAGGAAAATATCCTCCATTGGCATCAATTGTCAGTTTCTCTTTCTTCCCGTAAGCGGTGAATTCCTGTACGCAATAGTACTTGTCATTTGAATAGTACACTCCAACGCCAAGATGCGTTGAGTATGTATTCAATAATGAAACACGATGTCCAGGACTGTTCATCCAGCCTTCAATTACATCTTCCGGACACGTATATCCCGCGGCAATATTTTCGCTTCCATTGTAGTCGGGGATTCCATACTCACTAAGGATTGATGTACTATCAGTTCCATCAGGCCTCGTATGTGAAAATTTAACAGATATTTCTTTCGCGCGCTGCATAGCCGCCTTATGTAAATCTTCATTATACTGAACCTGCGGTTCACCATATTTGATTCTTTCAAGATTGGTCAGCCTAAAAACTTCAGCTGCAAACTGTTCTTCCGTATATTCAGGCTCGTCTGGAACTGGAGTAGGAGTAGGTTTTGAAACGGAGCCCCCGTTTTCTTTTGGTACTTTAATGCTTAATCCCGTAGAGTTATATTTTCCGTATGTTCTTGTCGGACTATAAAACGCTCTGACAGTATAGTAATTAACACTGCCCTCAATTGGACTTGAATCTGCAAACATTAACCTTGATGATGGAACTGTCACGAGATACTCCCAGCTATTGTCTCCTGTTTTTCTGTAAATGATATAATCCGTACATCCAGAAGCCTTTTTCCATGAAATAATAGGCTGTGTGCTGTCTGAGTTTAAGGTAATTTCGCTAAGTATAACTTTCTGAGGTAACGCTTTAGCAGTCAGCCCTTTTGTATTATAACTTCCAGACTTTTTCGTCTTCTTATTGTAAGCTTTGACCGTATACTGATACTTTTTGCCTACAACAATTGGATATTTACTGGAAGAGGTGTGAGTATAACTTGATTTTTTATTGTCCAGTGTTTTTACCTTAATCCATTTACCGCTTCCGGCTTTTTTGTAGTATACAATATAATTCGTAGCCCCGGAAGTCTTTTTCCATTTGATGTTGATTTTGTTATAATCAACTACTTTAACACTTGACAGCTTTACCGTTCCAGGTTTCTTGGCTGCCGCCTGCGTTCGCATCTGTAAAGCCTGCGGGATACAGATGAGCGCTGCAATCATGAACGCGAACAGCGCATATAAATATTTACGTTTCTTATACATATATTTGCCCTCCTTAAGTTTTATTTCTTATGTATTTATTATACTATATTTATATATAGCATTCAAATGTATAAGCTATAAATAATATGCTGAATTTTTACGAAAACAATCCGTAAAAAAAATACAAAAAAAATACACAATCCCTGCACCCGTAATTTTTCAGCGTATTGGAAAAAATGCCAAACTCAAAAATCTGTGAAACTGTGTTCAGATTGGTAATGTGTCATTTGGTAGTGGATTATGTCCTGTAATCTGATTTTATTTGATGTTCGGGTTCACCTGGCAGCTCTTCGTGCTGCTTGGTGTCCATGTCGTGGTAGATGCGGCGAAGGCGAGGTATAAGAAGATTGGGTATGCTGTTGACCAGGCGATGCATTACACTGTGCTGCTGGTCTATTTTTTATAAGGAAGAGCCTTCGGCTCTTCTTTTTTTTGTTTTTGGAGGGCGAAAAAATAAGTGTAAAAAAATCCGCAAAAATAATCTGACCCTGAAAAAGTTCGGCATATTGATTATGTGCAAAGAAAATAAGTGCGCCGGAGGCGCGAAAGAAAAGGAGAAAAAATAATGGAAAAAACAAAGATGCTGAAGGTGATTGCGGATTATGATGACAACCCGGTTGATGTAACTGCTGAGGTTAATTTCATTTGGAATATTGCAAATAAGCTGAGAGGGACTTATCAGTCTGATAAATATAAAGATGTTATCATTCCGATGACTATTATCAGAAGGTTTGAGTGTGCGTTAGTCAAGACCAAAGACAGAACTCAAGAAATCGCAAAGATTTTTGGTGAGGACTGCCCGGATGAGGTGCTGTTTAAAGAGACCGGCGTTGGGTATTTTAATCTGAGCGATTTTACTTTAAAAACACTGCTGGATGAGCCGGATAACCTGGCTGAAAATTTCCGGTCATATATTGATAAGTTTTCCGGAAATGTAAAAGAGATTCTGCAGAGCCTGGAGTTTGATAAACAGATTGCAAAGATGGCAAAAAGCGATAGATTATTTACAGTAATCAAAGCTTTTTCAGAAATTGACCTGAATCCTGAAAAGGTGGATTCCATTAAGATGGGGTATATCTTCGAAGACCTGATTCGCCGATTCTCTGAGAATGCCGAAGCTGGTGACCACTATACCGGCAGGGATATTGTAAAGCTGATTGTAAGCCTGATTTGTGCGGAAGGATGCGAAGACTTAATGCAGCCGGGGCGTGTGGTGAAAGTCTTAGACCAGGCCTGCGGTACTGGCGGTATGTTGTCAACAAGCCAGAATTTTATCCTACATATGAACCCTGAAGCTGATGTGTATCTGTACGGTCAGGAAATCAACCCGGAATCTTATGCAATCTGCAAAGCAGAAATGCTTATCCGCGGTCAAGATGCTGATAATATCCAACTGGGGGATTCCCTCAAGGCTGACAGATTTGAAGAAGAAAAGACTGTCCGGTTCGTGATTGAGAATCCGCCGTTCGGAACTGCCTGGGGCGGCAAGGATGCACCGGAGGGAACAGAAGCGGCAGTAATAAGACAATATGAGAGCGGTGAGCATTATGAAGGCGGTCTGCCTGGTAAAGGTGACATGCAGCTGTTATTCATTCAGCGTGCACTTGACAAAATCAACCCGAAAGATGGACGTGCGGCAATCATTACTAACGGCTCCCCGCTGTTTACAGGCGGCACTACCTCCGGAGAGTCTCAGATTAGAAGATGGCTGCTGGAACATGATTACATTGAGGCGATTGTAGCGTTGAGCCCGGATTCATTCTACAATACCGGCATCGGTACATATGTGAATATCCTGACCAAAAACAAAAGCGAAAAAAGAAAAGGAAAAATTCAGCTGATTGATGCGTCTGGCATCTGCCATCCGTTGAGAAAGCCGCTCGGGATGAAGAAGAACGAAATCACACGCGAAGACCGCGAGAAAATCCTGGAGCTGTATGTCAATTTTGAGGAAAATGAGCACTGCAAGATTTTTGACAATGCTGAGTTCATTTATCGTGAATATACTATCATGCAGCCGATGAAACGAAATTATATGATTACGGAAGACCGCATTGAGGCGGCGAAAGCTGCAGGATGCTTTACTTCCCTGTATGACGAAGGCAAAGTATTAGAGCTGAATGAAAAGCTTGAGAACGGCGAGAAATTAACAAAAAAAGAAGAAAAAGTATTAGACAAATACGAAGCCGGAAAAATGGTTTACGATGACCTGTTAAAAAACCTTGCAGGGGCGGTGTCTGATACTGTATGGAACTGCAGGGACGGGTTCATACCGGTACTGAAAAACCTGCTGCCGACAGTAAACGGGAAGCCGTGTTTTGATAATAAAACGCTCTTAAAGCTTGCTGGCGGGCTGTCTCAGAGGGACGAAAATGCCTTAGTACAGACAGACAAGAAGGGCAATATTGAGTATGACCCGGAGACAAAGGACACGGAGATTGTGAAGGGAACTGACACGATTGAAGGGTATATGGCGCGGGAGGTACTGCCACATATTCCGGATGCGGTTTGGTTCTTTGAGGAGGATGCGAAGAAGGGCACTGTAAAGACCGGGGCGGAGATTCCGTTTACCCGTTACTTCTTTAAGTACCAGAGACCGGAGACGATGGAAGCGCTGCAGGCGAAGATTATGGAAAGCCAGAGCGAGATTGAAAAAGACCTGGATGAACTGTTTGAGTAAAAAAAAGAAAAAAGATTCAGGGCGCTGCCCTGAAACCCGCCAGGGGCATGCGCCCCTGGACCGGCTTACAGAACTTCGTTCTGTTTTACCGCCAAAGGCGGAAAATAAAAAAATACAATATAAGGAGAATAATATTATGTCAAAAAATGGAAAAGGATGTTCAGGAAATACACATACACAGTCACAGATGAATCACCATGCAAATCAGTGCAACCCAAACAATTCTGCCCACACTGCAGCTATGAATAATCATGCCAATCAGTGTAACCCAAACCACAATGCATCTAAACGCTAAAAACATCAATTTTTTAAAAAAGTGTTATTTTTTGGAAATTATTTTGCATATTAGAAGTAGAAGATTTGGATGTAGAGCGCGCCAACGGAAAAATTGAAAGCTCACTGGGAAGATTTGCTCGTAGCTGCGCGAGCAAGGTAATCTAAAAAAGGCACACTGAGAAGATTTGTTCGCAGGACTGCGAATAAGTAAAAATAAAAGAAAGTCCACTGAGAAGAACGAGGTATCGCAAAATTTGCGATACCTTATTTTTTGCCTGCAAGGGCGAAACGAAGTTTCGCAGGCAGTGCAGCATGCAATGCTGCCGTGGGTGCGGGGCGAGAAGTCCCGCGAACAACAAACAAAAAACCCGCAAAAAATTCTGTGACCTTTATTTTTTCAGCATATTAAGTACAGCAAAAAAACAAAGATGAAAAAATAAGGAGAAAAAAGATGTCAAAAAAAACGCAGAGTTATACAAATCGGAAACATAGAAAATATATTCCAGAACGGATGCCGGGAAATGTTGCTGTAAAAAATAAAGGCGGATGGCTGCCGGGAGCGAATGGAAGAGCGGCAAAAGTTGAGGCGTTGCTGAGGGGCAGAAAAGAAGAAACAAAAGAAATTGCCGGAAATATGGCGGGGTATAAAGATTCGGGGGTTGAAGAAGTAAATTTTATTCCGAAAGATTGGAATACCTTACGAATGAAAGATGCTTTTAATATAAGTAAAGAAATCATTGGAGATAAGTGGACAGAAGCCGCGCTTTTATCATTAACAACAAATGGAGTAAAATCAATTACAGCAGATGAACAGGTAGGGAAAAGACCAAAAACATTTGCCACATATCAGAGAGTAACAAAAAATGATATCGTAATGTGTTTGTTTGACCTTGATGCATCAGCAGTGTTTTCTGGATTAAGCGGATATGACGGTATGATTTCACCTGCTTACAAAATCTTAAAAACAAAAGAACAGGTGCTTCCGGAATTTGCAAATTATTATTTTCAGTATATCTTTGAAGGCAGGAAATACAAAAAATATGCAAAAAGCATCAGATATACACTTTCAGGAGAAGAGTTTTTAAGGCTTTTAATAGTCCTCCCTCCACTCCACGAGCAGCAGCGAATCGCCGATTTTCTGGACACAAAATGCAGCATTCTTGACCGCACGATTGACGCCGTCAGCCGGCAGATTGAGGATTTGGAAAAATACAAAAAGGCACTAATAACAAAAACAGTGACAAAAGGAATTTGCAAAAAAGGCGAGCCCGAGAGAGCGATGAAAGATTCCGGGGTTGAATGGATTGGGGAAGTGCCGGAGGAGTGGAGCGTCAGCAAAGTAAAATATAATTTCTCAACCTTTAAGAAGATTCCTGGTAAAGAAAGCGAAAAATACGAAAGACTTTCATTAACTATGAATGGCGTAAAACATCGCGAAAAATGGACTGCGGAAGGATTACAGCCAAAAGACTTTATGTCTTATCAGCTTTTAAGAAAAGGAGACCTGGTATTCAGATTAATTGACCTGCAGAATCCTTCAAAAAGCCGCCGCGTTGCTCTATCTCACGACACTGGACTGATTTCTCCGGCATATACAATATTACACGCGGACAATAATAAAATGTTGCCAGAATATGCAGAAATGTTTTTCTTAATGATGAGTTATCTTGATGTATTTAATGCGCTTGGAAGTTGTGGTGTCAGAAGCAGTATTAACAATGCTGAGTTGATGAAGATTTCTGTTCTCGTTCCACCGCTCGCTGAACAGCAGCAGATTGCCGATTACCTTGACGAAAAATGTAAAAATATAGACAACAGAGTACAGAAAAGAAGACAGCAGCTGGAGTGGCTGAAAGAGTATAAAAAGAGTTTGATTTTTGATTATGTGACAGGGAAGAAGAGGGTGGAAAAATAATTTCTATTCTGTCTTCGCAAAACAAAATTTCAGCATATTGATATTGTAACCTGAAAATACCACAGGAGCTTTTGTTCCTGCGGTTGTGTTTGAAATGAGAAAGGAGGTGAGAAGAAGATGGAGAAACTGAAAACTGTAAATGAGGTTTTAAATTCATTACAACTTAAACACATTGATACATTAAATGTGTCACAGATATCATTGCTTGATTTAATTTATAATACATGTAAAGCTATTGAAAATCTGTTGTCTAAACATAAAAATATTATGGATGATAAATCGCTTAATGTTCTCAGATTCGGAGTATTAAATGAAAATGAAGTTTCAGAAAATTTTTGCAAAGAACAACAGCTTAATCGATTGCAACTTTGTCCAAATAATTCAAATATTACTTTTATTATTAATTATATTTACAACGACAATAATAAGCCAATAGCATTCTTTGTACATCTTATCGGCGTATTTGATGAAAAAGATACTTTTAATTGGAACGACGACTCATGGCTTGAGATTAATGCTGATGATTCAAGCAGATTACGCCAAGAATTCGTAAATTCTATATTCTATAAAGTCAATCTCACTGATACAAAAAAATAAACAATAAAGTAATTGGCGCCGCAAGAAATTGCGGCGTTTTTTAAAAAAAGAAAAATATTTACAAAAATCAAAAGAAAAGAAGTGAAGAGGGGAGTGTATTGGCAGCCGGCAGATTACATCTGCCGGCTGTTGTTGGGTTATTGAATGAATGAAGGTTGAGGGTGCTGGTATGAAAAGATATGGGCGACGGGAGGATACTGGCCGGCTGGCGCCGGAAGGGTGGTTGTTGGCTGGGGGAAGGCTGAGATTTGCTCTGTAAAAAAGAAGATGGATGGCGAAAGATTATTGCCGGCTGACGCGGAGGTGAGCTTGCCGGCTGCCGCGGAATGTTTGGCGTAACTGTATTGCCTGCAGGGCTGACTGCAAGTCTGGCGGGGGTGCTTGCGGGGCGCGAAGCCCTGCATACTCCAGTTGCGTTTTGCTGTCGGCTGTATATTCCTTCGTTTTTTCGCCATATCTTCAGAAATCCGCAAAAAAATCGCTTTATTTTCTCTTTTTTGCATATTACACGTATAGAACAACGTGAAGATATGCGAGCCTCCGGCCCGTCTGAAATATAGAAAGGAATGCATAAAAATGAGAGGAAATAAAGAACACGATTTTCAGCAGCATATAATTGAAAAACTGATGGCTGCTGGTTACGAATACAGAAAAAATACATATGACAAAACATTTGCGGTTGATAGAGACTGCCTGAAGAGATTTTTGGAGAGTACACAAAAAGACGAGTTAAAAAAACTTCAAAAAAGACACCTGGATGTTATGGAGACTGTCATCAGGGCGGCAAATGATGAAATGCTGAAACGTGGCAAGAATTATGTGCTGAAGCATGGGGTCTGCATTGACGGGATAAGTATCAAATTGATGTATGCAAAGCCGGCTTCAAATATGAATGAAAAGATGGTTGAAAATTACAAGAGCAATATTTTTTCAGTGATGGAAGAAGTGCGGGTTTCTCAGACTGAGCGGGTGGACTTGGTGCTGTTTTTGAATGGCATTGCGATTGTGACAATGGAGCTTAAATATACTCCATCAGGCCAGAATTACAGATTCGCAATTAATCAGTATAAGAACACCAGAAACAAAAACACAAAAATATTTGACGTGATGACCGGTGCTGTCGTTAATTTTGCGATGGATGAAAACGAAGTTTATATGTCAACATATATCAACGGTAAAGACACTATCTTCCTGCCGTTCAACCAGGGAACCGGAACAGGTATTGATGCGGATGCTGGAAATCCTGTCTGCAAAAACGAATTCCCGGTACATTATATGTATGATTATATCATGCTGCCGGATACGGTACTGAATCTGATTGCAAATTATATATATGTTGATAATAATAGCTTGCTGATTTTCCCGCGCTTTCATCAAATTGACTGTGTGGAAAAACTGATTGAGGCAGTTAAGAAGAACAGAACCAAAAAAGACTATCTTATCCAGCACTCTACCGGCTCTGGAAAGACAAATGAGATTTCCTGGCTGGCATACCGCCTGGCGTCACTCCACGTATACGACGGGGCAAGGGCAGTTGCCGTTTTTGATAAAGTCATTATCATGACAGACAGAAGGACAGTAGACCGCCAGCTACAGCAGGCAATTATGGGGCGTGAACACTGCGAAGGATTTGTGAGGGCGCTGGGACGCGGCTGTACATCGGCTGACCTTAAAGAAGCCCTGGCGAGCAATGCAAAAATCATCATTACGACTATCCAGAAATTCCCGTATATCGCTGATGAAATTGGATATATGAAAAGCAAAAGCTTCGGCGTCATTATTGATGAAGCACATTCTTCAACGTCTGGCGAAGACCTGAAAGCGGTAAAGAAAGCGCTTAATCTCGGTGTTGACGTGGAAGATATAGAAGATGCCGTAACTGAAAATATGAGACAGACCGGCAGGCAGGCGAATGTTGCGATGTTTGCATTTACCGCAACACCAAAACCGAAAACTCTTGAAACCTTCGGAATACAGACACCGGATGGCAAGTTTGCAGCATTCCATACATATTCAATGAAGCAGGCATGCAGTGAGGGATATATCCTAGACGTATTCCAGGCATACATTGAGTATCAGACATATTACCATGTAAGAAAGGTTGGCAATTCAGACCCGGTATGTAATAAAAGAGATACGAAAAGAGACATCACAAAAATGGTAAGCCTTAACGATACTAACATTGACCAGCGGCTGAATATCATTATTGACAATTTCATGTCTCGTGTCAAATGCCAGCTTGACGGTCACGGTAAAGCGATGATTTTGTGTGCATCAAGAGAAGAAGCGGTAAAAATAAAGAGAAAATTAGATAAAAAGTTGAAAAAACGCGGAATTGATGTGAAAGCACTGGTTGCCTTTTCCGGCTCTGTGGTTATTGATGGCGAAGAATGTACAGAAGCAAAGATGAATGGCTTTCCAGAAAGCAAGACTGCTGCAAAATTTGATACTGACGAATATGGCATTCTGGTTGTAGCAGACAAATATCAGACAGGATTTGACCAGCCGAAACTTTGTGGCATGTACATTATGAAGTCATTAAGCGGCGTAAATGCTGTGCAGACATTATCACGTCTGAACAGACCATGCCGTCCGTATGTTAAAAAACCGGTCATTATTGATTTCAAAAACACATGCAGTGATATGATTGACGCATTCGCGCCATTCTACACAACCACAACCCTGGCAGAGCCTGCAAGCCTGGATGATTTATTGAAAATCAACAGCGAGCTGACGGCGTCAGGCGTGCTGATTGCCGAAGAAGTGGACAAAGCGAGCAGGATGATTCTGAAAAACGAAAAAACATCAAGTGACAGAGTATATATCTCAGGTGCGTTCACTGGATTAACAAAACGTATTGAGGCGGCCGGTAGCAGTGCTGGCATTATCAGAAACAGAATAAAAAAATTCTTAAAAATATACGTCGGAGTCTCTATGAACACGGAAATGAAAGATGTTGAGCTGCATAAACGATATATCTTCCTGAATGCATACAAATCTGTGATGGGAGCTGAAGAACGTGAATTTAACGACAATCACGCTGATGATATGCTGGTGATTGATGACGTGAACCAGGTTGGAGGAAAGGAGACAACCAGGGAAATCCTGGCAAATGGTGATGATGTAAACGGAACGGGAAACGGCACCGGCGGCGAGACTGTAGAGCAGGATGACTTTTTGTCAAATATTATTGAAGAATTGAATAATAAAATCGGGCTGAAGCTGGACAGTAAAGCACTGATTCCATATATCAAAAATATCAAAGAGCAGCTGATGGCTGATGAACAGCTGAAAAATGTGGCAAAGCAGAATGAAGAGTGCGATTTTGCGACTGTGTATTATAACAAAATAGAAGCAATTTTCGTGCAGGAATTGAATAATCTCTATGGAATTGGTGATAGTGCGGAAGTTGAAGGGCTGAGTAAAAAAGAGAAGGAAGATAGAATAGAGTTTGCCCGGGCGATGATGGATATAGAAATGAGAAGACGTATTTTCGGGATGTATCTGGATGAAGTGCATCAGAGGATGAGAGGGGAGTAATAGGAGAAAAAGAAAAAAGAAGAGAGAAAATAGAAGATAAGAAGAAAAAAAAGAGAGAAAAAGAAAAAAAAATAGGAGCAAAAGCCTCAGCCTGGAATTTCAGGCTGGGGCTTTTGCTTTCTCATGTCTTTTGTAATTGCTTCAAGGTTTTCGCTGTTTAAATTTTTGCATACCTCGTCACAAAAAAAATAAAAAAAATGCCAAAAAATAATATCCCTTAATCATTTTTCAGCATATTGATATAGAGCACAAAAAAAGTAGGAAAAAATTATAATAAAGGAGAGTAGTTTAATGAGTGAGATAAATAAGTTATTGTGGTTTCTTTTAACACTATCTATTAATGGTCTGATATCTATTATTATCAGTCAGATAGATTCTAAGCGTACTTTAGAGATTTTATTTGCTGTTTTCTCAGTCATAATCTGTTTAGTATGTACTTGTTGGGTTTTCTTTGACTTCTGGAAGTAAAGTAACTAGGGTAAGGTGTTAATTTTAGCATATTAAATATGTGGATGAGAGATTAGAAAGACATTTGTGCAATTTGCACAACGAGGTGTTTGAGGCGGCTGAAAGCCGCATAAATACTGAGTGTTCCCTCACTATACGTGAGGGTATATCGAAATCATTTATTTCGTGACGATTCAGCAAATAGTTCCCTCACTATACGTGAGGGTATATCGGCTCTACAAAGGACGACGAGAAAAAGATTACCGTTCCCTCACTATACGTGAGGGTATATCGAATGGAAGTCGGATATATAAAAGCGCGGTATAGTTCCCTCACTATACGTGAGGGTATATCGGCATTAGAGGGAGCAGGCATACCCCTACCACAGTTCCCTCACTATACGTGAGGGTATATCGCCGTCTGTACCTTTTAGTTCTCAGCAGCTGTTGTTCCCTCACTATACGTGAGGGTATATCGGATTTCCAGGTCTGCCGCGGTCGATTCATCCCGTTCCCTCACTATACGTGAGGGTATATCGGAAGAGGGATGAGTGACCAAAGGGAGGGCATCGTTCCCTCACTATACGTGAGGGTATATCGGCAAAACCGGAAGACCTGATGCAAGTGGGGGAGTTCCCTCACTATACGTGAGGATATATCATTATGCTGTCACATAGTCTGGGATTCTGGGAGGTTCCCTCACTATACGTGAGGGTATATCGGACAGGCAATGGACAGGGCGGCAATGATAATTGTTCCCTCACTATACGTGAGGGTATATCGTGCAAATTCCTGCAGAACTGTTTTCGCGACTCGTTCCCTCACTATACGTGAGGGTATATCGATAGTAGAGCAGGCGACGCTAATGAACGCGCAATTCCCTCACTATACGTGAGGGTATATCGAGGGATGAATCCCTCTGGTCTCTCATCCATCTGTTCCCTCATTATATGTGAGGGTATATTGGTCATTTTCGCTTCTTGCAGAATCACTCATATTAAAAATGTAAAAATATTTCAAAAAAACACAAAGAAAGGAAGCCAAAAATATGAGTAATATATCTTTTCAGGATGGAGTAGTTTTCTACGAATGTTCAGCCAATGAGCTGATTGACGTTGAAATTGAAGATTACGTTGATGAGTTAGTTTTCGGAAACAAAATGAATTGCGCTGTGTATAACCTTCTCAACGTAAGCAAATCATTCCCACAGATTAGAACAATCGTAATTGAAGAAGGAGTTGAAAAAATCCAAATCTGGAATAGAACATTTCCAAATGTTAAGAAAGTGATATCTTACAACAAGAAATTTCTGTCCGGAAACGTTCTTAAAGGGCTCGGAAATTCTACCGAAAACGAAATCATTCTCTTTAATTCATTTGTTAAGGAAGAGTGGGAGACGATTGATTTAAGCGAAGTTTCATGTATTGAAAGCCTCGCTTTTGAAAATTGTCAATCCGGAAATATCATTAATGATGATGATGTCGTCAGTTTTTTCCATGACGCATTTAAAAATTTTCATGGCGTTGCCAACCTTCCAAGACTGGAAGGCGGAGGACATGTCCTCGGACATATCCTGATGGATTACCAGTATGATATACCTGATTACATTAAGGCTATCAATGATACCACTGATTTTTCAGGCAAAGCTATAAGGATTTCGGATGCTTCGCTGTTGTATAACATCAAGACCGCTTATGCACCATCAAAAATTGAGTTTAAGGGAGACAAGTTTAGTATCATTGAAATTATCAATGTCATGAGAAATTTCAGACTTGAATCGCTTGAGATATTAGATGATAACCAATACCTCAAAACAATTGATGGTATCTTATATACGAAAGATATGAGGATGCTTATTAAGTGCTCAAAAAATAAGAGCGGACGTGTCGAAGTTCCTGATGGAGTGGAAGAGATAAGAGAAGATGCTTTTGCGTACTCCAACATATCTGAAGTTATCATGCCGGATTCAGTCAAATACATCGGTGAAAGAGTATTCTATGGATGCCGCAAGCTGACACATATAAGATACAGTAAGAATCTTACGTATATTCCGAAGGAAGCATTTTCCGGATGTAATGCTCTGGATTTGTCTCATTTGTTTGATAATGTTAAAAGCATCGGAAGCCGTGTAGCAATGATATCCGGTCTGATTAATATACCTGACGGAGTTGAAAATATTGCAGAAGAAGCATTCTGTTTTAATAATAAAGACGAAGATTCTAAAGTAATAATTCCCCCATCAGTAAAAACAGTTGGGCTTAGGAGCTTTTACGGAGCAAAAAATATAACCGTTACAACCAAAAACGGAATTCTGCCAAAAGGATTTTTCAAGGCGATTGGCTACCAGACCTACAGTAATAATTCATATTCAGCCATATCTGTAACCGTAGACGGCAAAACCTGTATGGTTTCTCCAGATGGGGAAAATGCCATGTTTGATGTGTATTTCGAGTTCTATCCGTTTGACCCGGAAATCATATATCAGCATTATGCAGACCTGGAAACCGAAACCAGAGGCGATTTCTTGGCTTTTGTGTATTTTAACACAAAAAGTATAAGAGAAAGAGAAGCCGCCAAAAAAAGCTTAAGAAAGAATTCGAAAGAATATATTAACATACTTTATTTCTGCAACAAACATCATCCCGAAGATGTGGAGAATAAGGAAAAGCTTATTAAATTTCTGTCTTACGGCTTTGCGTCAGAAGAAGCAGTCAAAAATCTTATTTGCATGATAGAAGAAGATAAGGACACTACTTTAATGGCGTATGCGATAGATGCGTTGAAATATTATGATATGAATGATGGATTTGACCTAAATTAGCCGTCGCATACTTGTAACTTCAGTCGTAAGTTAATTAGACGACTCATAAAAATATCGTTTACGACATTTTGTTTCTCTACGTTTCGGCGTAGAGATTTTTTTTATTTTCATTAAATTTTTTCGTAAAAAATCGTCTCGTTTTTAATTTTTTCGGCATATTAAATATGCAAGAAATTTAACAGAGAATGGGAAATCCACGGCCGACAAAAAAAGTCGTCTGTGGGTCAAATGTTCAGGTTTTAACTTCGCACGCGGGTCTGAATCTCCGTTCTCCCCGTTCATGCACTACACTCAGCCTTGCGGCTTCGTTTGTCAGCGGCAAAAGCCGCTTGGTTACGAGCGCGAAGCGCGAGTTATCAAATACAAATTTTTACAAAAGGAGGTGCCTTGCATGGAAATCACTTCAAGCTATCAAGTAGAAATCTTATCAAATGCAGATATGAAAAGCACAGTGCAGATTTACCGCAGGGCACTTGCTTTCGTTATTGATGTATGCAATAAAGAGCTTTAGCATATTAAATATGTGGATGAGAGATTAGAAAGACATTTGTGCAATTTGCACAACGAGGTGTTTGAGGCGGCTGAAAGCCGCATAAATACTGAGTGTTCCCTCATTATATGTGAGGGTATATCGATACACCTTCGAGGGAGCACAATTGATAGCCAGTTCCCTCATTATATGTGAGGGTATATCTCCACGCTTTCCGCATATGTATATGCGGCGCGCGTTCCCTCATTATATGTGAGGGTATATCGGTGCTGTCTTATATGTTTTTCATAAAAGGCAAGTTCCCTCATTATATGTGAGGGTATATCGACCGCAGACCGGGAACCCATGGGGGCACTTTTGTTCCCTCATTATATGTGAGGGTATATCGTGCCCTAAACCATTCCTCGTGGTCTACTGCACGTTCCCTCATTATATGTGAGGGTATATCGTTGTCAGGGTCACTACGTCGCGCCCAGCCCTCGTTCCCTCATTATATGTGAGGGTATATCGGGTGGCAGCAGTTACGGCCTGACCGAGCTGCAATTCCCTCATTATATGTGAGGGTATATCTCGGCGGTCGTTGTGCTTTGCCAGGTATGCTCCGTTCCCTCATTATATGTGAGGGTATATCATGGTTATTTCTGCAGAAATTAAAAAATTTTGTGTTCCCTCATTATATGTGAGGGTATATCGTCATACGTTTTCTGAAAAAGTTTTGATAATGCGTTCCCTCATTATATGTGAGGGTATATCATTCAAAATTCGCTTTCACCTTATCATCTTCATGTTCCCTCATTATATGTGAGGGTATATCGCCCCCTTATTCCGTCTTTTTCTTCCTTGGCTTGTTCCCTCATTATATGTGAGGGTATATCGGGAGTAGCGAGTCATGCGCGGTGCAAATCTGCGTTCCCTCATTATATGTGAGGGTATATCGTATTTGTTGGACTTACTTTGACTTCTGGAAGTGTTCCCTCATTATATGTGAGGGTATATCTGTATAATGAAACCAAGAGCCATCTGCATATCTGTTCCCTCATTATATATGAGTGTATATCGAAATCGGCAATGGCATCCTTCAGGCATCAAAAAATATAAATGTAGTTGACGATAGTATCCCGCAAATTGCCTAAAAGGAGGTGAGAAAAAATGAGTGGAGACACCGAATTCTGAAACACAACAACGCCACATACACAATACACAACATTTACAGCCTGGCAATTCCTTTGCCGGGCTTATTTTTACGTTTTTCGCTATTTCAAAAATCCCGCATATTAAAATCGTAAAAATATATTTAAAACTAAAACAAAGAAAAGGAGACTTAAAAAATGAGTAAAAGCAAATGGATTTACAAAAATCTTAAGAATTCGGAGTTTCAGACCCTCGCAGAGCAGTTTAATGTCCACCCCGCAATTATCAAAATTCTCGCAGATAGAGGAATTCAGGGTGAAGAGGCAGTGAGAGAGTACCTGGAGGCTGACATTTCCCGCGTTTCTGACGGCTCAGAGCTGACAGATATGCAGCGCGGCGTTGATATTGTCTACGACGCAGTAAAAGCAGGAAAATACATCAGAATCATGGGTGACTATGACGTGGATGGCGTTTCCAGTACATATATCCTCTACAAAGGTCTGACCGGACTTGGTGCCAAATGCGATAAGTTCATACCGCATCGTATTACAGATGGTTATGGTCTTCATGAACCGGCAATTCGTGACGCATATGAAGCCGGCGTGCAGGTTATTCTGACCTGTGATAATGGTATTGCTGCCGCGAATGAAATTAAGCTGGCGAAAGAATTAGGAATGACGGTTGTAGTTACTGACCACCATGAGGTTCCTTACGAAGTAAGGAACCTCTCCCCGACAGACGACTCTGCGAATGCAGAGGAGGATGGAGAAGGTGAAGTACCTTATGAAGCATCAGAAGGTGAAGTACCTTACGAAACACCAACCGAACCCGGAGATAATGAAGGCGCTCGCCACTACATCATCCCTGACGCCGACGCGGTTATTGACCCTAAACGTCCTGAAGATGACGGCGTTTTCAAAGAAATTTGCGGCGCTGTTGTTGCCTGGAAGTTTATGTGGTGCTTATACAAAAAATTCGGAAAAATTGATGAATTCAACAATTCCGATTTTCTGGAAGTCGCATCACTCGGCACTGTCTGCGATGTAATGGAATTACAGCATGATAATCGTGCAATCGTTAAAGAAGGGCTTAAAAAAATGCAGAACACTTCAAATATTGGCCTGCAGGCGCTGCTTGAAGTTCTTGGACTGAGAGACAAAGCTCTGACCTCTTACGATTATGGTTTTAAGATTGGCCCGTGCATTAACGCCGAGGGCAGACTTGATACCGCAAACGAGGCGTTTGACCTGCTGGTTGAGACTGATTATCAGAAAGCGCTCGAAAAAGCCGCTCAGATGCGAGACCTGAATGTAGAACGTCAGGAACTCACAAAACAGGGTATGGAAGCTGCTTTCAAAATCATTGATGAAGAAATGCAGGATGACAAAGTTTTGGTCGTTTACCTCCCGGAAGTACATGAGAGCATCGCCGGAATCATTGCCGGTAAGGTGAGAGAAAGGTACTGCAAACCTGCTTTCGTTCTTACAAAAGGTGACGGTGATTTTCTGAAGGGCTCTGGCCGCTCCATTGAAGCATATTCAATGTATGAAAAACTGGTGGAAGTGAAAGACCTGATGCTTGGTTTTGGCGGTCACACAATGGCTGCTGGATTATCTTTGAAAGAAGAGAATCTGGAAAAATTCCGTCAGGAACTTAACGTCCGCAGCGGACTGACCGATGCGGACTTTGTCCCGAAGGTCATGATTGACGTGATTCTTCCGGTTGATTTTCTGACACAGAATTTCATCAGACAGCTTGAAATCCTTGAACCGTTTGGTAAGGGGAATGAAAAACCGGTATTTGCCCAGAGTAATGTTAGGGCAACCCGTGCTGAGATTATCGGTAAAAACAAAAACGTGCTGAAAATCACGTTCAATAGCCGAAACTGCAAAAGCGGTGTATGCTTCCATGACATTGAAGCGAAAGAGCAGCTTTTGAATCAGAATGGAAAACTGTATGACTTCAAGATGCTGTATTACCCGACACTCAATGAGTGGAATGGTGTGACCAGCATTCAAGCGAATATTCAGGATATCTGTTAATTTTGGATTGATACCGGCGGCTTCGCCGCCGGAGAAAGGAAAAAATAATGAGAAAAGAAACAAAAACTACTGAACCTGCAAACACTGATAGAAAATGCCAGGACTGCAAACTGCTTCCATTTTTGGTTGAGTTTTTCTTTGGAGTGGAGGTAATCTTTGCAATACGTTTACGCGCTACCTGGATGGTTGATTACAAAAACAGTAACGGAGACATATACAGCGTGTATTGGCAGTTCAGCCTGAAAGACCCTTGGCTGCTTCCTAAATATGACCCTAATTTTTGTAGTGGTCCACTATATGGATGGTTGTTTTTCTACTTTGGAAAAAAGAGAGAAAAATAAATTTTCTAAAAGAGAAAGGTGGAAAAATATGATTATGAATCCTAAAATCGGAGATTACATATGGTTTATCTGTCGATGGACAGATTTGCCTGTTCTCGGACAGGTAACAAGCCTAAAAATAGACCCTGCAAATAAGAACTTTCCATATGAAAGACCTTACGCAGAGGTTGATTGGTATAATGGAGAAAATCCATCAGAGCCAGGCCCATGGTGCGGCAGTACATCTGTATTGTTAAAAGACTTGTATAAAACAAAACAGGAATTGCTTGATTCCATTAAATTCTCTACAACTCGATAAAGATATGCCGGCAGAAAATGCCGGCATTTTTTTTCTGAAGATTTTGCATATTGTATATGTAGCACAAAAAATAAACAAAAGAGGTGATAAATATGAAAAAGACTGTATCTCTGACATCAACAATCCTGATGACTATTTATACGGCACTGGTAACCATCCTTAATCTCGGAATATTCGCCATTGCTGCAGTTTTCGGTCATCTGTCTGGCAGCAGCCTGACGAAGGGCTGGATGGTTGATGGCACTGACTTCGGCCCGCTTGCATCCGGTACCAGCGCTATTGCGTCAGCAATGATACTTGTGGTTGCTTTTGTATTGCTGATTCTTACAATCACGCTTATTGTTGCGACGGTATTGTCTTACAAATTTATCGGCAGCGGTAAGTTTAAGAATGATGCCTGGATGAAAATCGTAATCTTTGGAATCTCACTCCTTGGATTCGTGTTCACAACAAACAGCTATGGGTTTATGGCGTTTTGTGAAGCTGTATTCCTGGCTATACCGATAGGACTGTCTGTTGTTGTTCTTTGCGATGACAGTGATGACAACGAAGAAGAGCCAAAAGTAATAAAAGAAGCTGAAAAAGAAACAATAAAAGAACCAGAAACAAATGGTGAAAAAGAAGAAGAAAAAGAATCAGAAATCTAATTGCAGGTAATTTAAAAAAAACAGCGAAAAATTTCGCTGTTTTTTTGCGTCTCCAAAAAGAATTGCAGAATCCATTCCGACTTAAAAAAATTCAGCATATTAAATATGGCGAAGTTGAAAAACCCGCAAAAAATTATCGCTTTAAAAAAATCTAAGCCATAGAGAGATAACAGCAAAATCGCTGAAATATTTTTTCAAGAAAGGAACTTCTACTATGGATAGATTCAACATTACAAAACGAATTGGGGAAAATTTTGTCACATCAAATATCGAAGGCGGAGAGTTCAGTTATGTACAGGCTGCAGGTTCTAAATCTGCACTGATGGAAGCTCTGCCGAATAACCAGATAAAGCACTTTAAGGTTGATATCAGGTTTTTGGATGAGAATTTCGTCGTACTGGTGGAAACAAAACAGCAGTTCAAAGACAGCGATAAGCTTCAGCTTGCAGAGTATGTCGCAGAAGAAAAAGCGTTATTCCCAGGACACAAAATCATAGCAATTCTTGCCAATACAGTTAACGACAAAATCAGAGTCTGGAAAGACCAGATAAATGATGAGCACGAGTTAAAGAAGGAGACGGTAATAGACAGTATGGAACACTACAAGAAAATATTTACATATAAAAATACAAATAACAGAGAACAGGTACAGAAAAGTGCAGTTGTATTAAATGATATGCTGCATGCGAAAAATATCAACGAGAGAACCAGAAGTCAGCTTGGAGGAACAATCCTTTTATATATTCAGGACGTACTAAAAAAGCATGGTATATCTGACCTTAACGATTCAGAAGTACAAGGCCTGCATGACTACTGGTGCAGTCTGTCAGCAAAACAAATCTGCAGTGGAATTCAGGAAACAATGGAATCTCTGCTTGAAGGAGCAGCTGATAAAGAGATTAAACTGAAACTTACATACGGCAATATTGTATCAAACCAGGCGGTAAAAAATCTTAGCGCTGCTGACTGGGTAGAAATTTTAATGTTTATGACAACAAACATATATACATATATTGACACAGAGACAACAGAAGGACAGGATATTTTAAATCAGTTCTTCACAACATTCAATAAGTATGTTGGAAAGGCAGATAAAAATCAGGCTTACACTCCAGACCATATTGGTGACTGGATGACATCTATGCTTAATCTGAACAAAGACAGTATCATTGTAGACCCGACCTGCGGAAGCGGTTCATTCCTGATTCAAGCATCAGTTAAAGAGCTTAATGCCTGCAGTCTGAACGTAACAGAAAATGAAACAAAAAATAACGAAAAAAAAGTAAGAACCAAAAATATCCATGGTATTGAAAACGAAGAAATTGCATATGGTCTTGCCGTAACAAATATGCTGCTTCATGGTATTAGCACTGACAATATCAAATTCGGAAGCACATTTGATTATTTTGAGTATCTTGTAAATCTTGGTGCTGACGCTTACATAATGAATCCTCCATATAATGCAAAGCCAATGACTATCCCCGAAGAGTATAAAAACAAATGGGGAACATCAAAAAACGCAAAAGAAGACCCAACAAAAGGTCTCGTCTTTATCCAGCTTATGTCGGATGTGGTAAAAGAAAGAAACCGGAGATTGTTAGAAAAAGGTTTAAAACCGGAGACTGCAAAACTGGTAGTTCTGGTACCTGTATCAACTGCCATCGGAAGCAGTAATATACTAAAAGCAGCCAAAAGCGCATTACTAAAAGATAATACACTTGATGCAGTATTCACAATGCCGGATGATATGTTTTATCCAGGAGCTTCAGTCTCTTCCTGCTGCATGGTATTCACCCTTGGACAGCCCCATGTGAATGCTGATGATTCTGTTACAAAAACGTTTTTGGGATACTTTAAGAACGACTGCCATACAAAAAGAAAAAATGGTGGAAGGGTAGAGATGTATGATAAGAATGGCAAAAGCATGTGGAAAGAAACAAAAGAAAAATGGCTTTCATTATATAAGAATAAAGAAGTAGAGCCAGGCTTATCAGCAACAGCCACACTAGGCGAAGAAGACGAGTGGCTGTGTGAAGCATACATGGATGCTGATGTTTCTAAGCTGAAAAAAAATGATTTTTTGAAATCCATCAACAACTTCCTTGGAAGTAAAACTACATACGGCAATGTGCTTGATGTCGTTAATCTGGTAAATACTCTTAAAGATAACAAAGAAGACATTGAATTGACAGATACTAAGACATGGAAACCATTTAAGGTAAAAGATATCTTTAAAAATATAGAAAAAGGAAAATGTGCTAATGCTTCTGCTCTGGCAGATGGGGATGATATCGCTTATATTGGAGCAAAATGGAAGGATAATGGTGTTATGAAGTTTTGTGACAAAGAAAGTAATACGGACATTATCAGCACGGGAAACTGTATTGCTATGATTGGACAGGGCCAGGGCTCTGCAGGATATGCGATGTATATGGAAAATGATTTTATTGGAGCGACATCATTAAACCTTGGCTATGCAGACTGGATTAACATGTTTACAGGCTTGTTCGTATCTGCTGTATTATGCTTAGAATACGACAAATATTCATTTGGCAGAAGCTGGACCGGAAACAGGCTGCTTGAAACTGTGGTATATCTGCCTGCAATTAAGAACAGAGAAGTATATATTCCAGATTTCGAATATATGGAAAAATATATGAAAAATATATTATTTTAATGCAAAAGAACAGCGAAAAGATTCGCTGTTTTTTTTGCATATTGTATATGTAGTAAACAAACAACAAAAAAAAGAGGGAAAGAAACATTGGAAAAGAAATATAAAATCAATCTCCATATTTTGGAAGCGTGCAATTTTCGATGTCTGCAATGCTTCTCAAAATTCGGGACAGAAAAATTACTGCCGGTGACGGACTGGATGAAAATCGTGGATAACTGTCTTGCCGGAGCTGATGTGAGTGAATTTAATATCGCCGGCGGCGAGCCGATGCTGTATCCGGGACTGGTAGAGCTGGCGAAATATATACGAAGCAATGGCGTGAAGGTTTCGCTGATTACAAATGGCTCGCTGATGGACGAGAGCTGGATTAAAAACTATGCTGGCTTGTATGAGACAATCGGTTTTTCGGTTGACAGCATTAATGATGAAACAAACAGAAAGATTGGACGATGCGACAGAAACGGGAACACAATACTTGCCGGCAGGATTGTAGAGCTATGTGGGCTTATCCGGAGGTATGCTCCGGAATGCAGGATTAAAATCAATACAGTTGTTTCAGCATTAAACAAGGACGAAGTGATGTGCGATTTTATCGATGAAATTGCTGCAGACCGGTGGAAAATTTTGCGGATGAAGCCATTTCAGTATGGCAGCTTCTCAAACCTGGATATTCAGGTTTCGAATGAGGAGTTTGAGGAGTTTGTAGAGAGAAATAGAGAGAAAAATAAAGAAAAAATGGAAAAGCAAGAAGAAAAAGAAGCTGGAAAAGAAGTGAGAGCGGGAGCGGAGGCAGGGATGGAAACGGCAAGACGGAAGATTGTCGTAGAACCGGACATGAAGGCCTCGTATGTGTTAATTGATTCCAATGGATGTCTGCTGGATAATGCGGTAGATGAGATGACACCGGTTGCGGTGTGCGACTGCCTTAGAGAAGACTTTGCAGATGGACTGCGAAGGCTGACGCTGGACAGGGAGAGGTATGAAGCGAGATATTCTGATTCCTTATCCTGAAAAATCCGACATATTGTATGTATAAAATACTATAGAAACCGAAAGGAGAAAAAATATGAGTAAATTAAATACAGAAGCATTATTAACAAAAGACAAAAACGAAAGAATGTGGTTCTTTCTGAAGGGGTGCATACCAACCGAAAGAACAAATGCAATTTTTGTAATGCTGAGTAACATCAGCCCTGATTTTGTTAACGATAATGGAGATATTGTTGTCCCAGGAATTCCGGCATGCGCGATGCTGGTAGATTTGGTGTATGTTAAAAGCGAGGAGGAACTGATTGGGCTTGGTATGCCTGCAAAGTACCTGGAAGGTATGCAGATTATCAAGGACAGTCTGGAGCAGTACACTACTGAATGCTACATCACCGAAAAATATGATGAGATGACAGACGGACAGAAGCAGCTTTTAAAAAACATCAACGAAACCGAAGCGTGTCTGCTGACCTTGCGGCAACCGAAAGATGGAATTGCCGCCGTATTCCACTTTGTCGGATGCGGTAAGGATATCAAACAGAAAGTATGGCTGGCTGATTCTACATTGTAAGAAAAATGTAAGAAAGAAAGGAGAAAACAAAAATGGCAGCTTTGCATAATTTGTATGATTTCTTGGATGAGTTTAACGAGATTTTTGGTGAAAAGGCTGAATACGAGATTAAGTCAATGCTAGACAATACGATTACAGTAAAGATGATATACAAACGGGCGCTGCCACCGGCCCAGTTTCAGCCTGACATTTCAAATCCATTCGACAATATCGCAATGGAAGGTATTGATTCCCCTGATGTGTATGACAGATATGCGACGGCTGAGGTTAAGGTTGAATGCTCCGGCAATGGAAAGGTTAACTTTTCAGCTAAAATTGGCGACCCGTCATTTCCGGAAATTCTGGTAAGCGATAAGCGGCTGAAAAGATTTTTGGACGCAAAAACTAAGTTCTGCGGAGAATTTCAGCAAAATGCTGATGGCTCTGGCGTGTATGTAGACATTGATGCCGATTTCGTACGTGCAACAATTGAGGCCGGAAGGGAGCAGATGCGAAAGCTGCAATATATGATTGCGACACACGATGACATAGATTCGTTAAAGTATGCTTCGCGGCATATGCTGGCAACATGCGAAACACTGGAGAAACTGGAGATATTGGAAGAAGAATATTCCTGAAATTTACACCACGCTTTTTTGCGTGGTGCTTTTTTTGCAGCGAAAAATCCTGCATATTGGATATGTAAAAACAAAAAGAAAGGAGTAAAAAATGCAGACAATATTAGACTTAAAAAAGGAACTTATCAATTCCGGATGGTGGGATATCGATGAAAGAATCAGCTCTGACGGCTGGGGAAATGGAAAAATCGGGTACACAATCTGGATTCGGCGTCCTGACTGGCACGGAAAAGCTGCCTTTTCACTGACAGGAGGGAGCGTCAAGCTGCACGCAGCGTGTGATGATGCCTTTAATGAAGCTAAGGTTATTGAAACTCTCGAGAAACTGAAAGAACTGGCTGACACTGCATGGAAGGAGTTTCCAGAAAGCATCCCTGTACAAAATGCATTCGGGGAGCTTGTGGAAGAAGTGATGGTTAAGCCGTTTGCGGAAGGCAGAGATGTACAGGAGGGATAAGCATGGCCTGGAAAGCTGAATGTAATCGCCGAAAATGGTACTGTATCCTTGGATGGGATGCGGTTTCCTGGTTCTCGGAATACAGTTACAACGAATGGCGCCAGTCGTTAACCCCGGAGCAGATTCGGAAACTTGAAGAATACGAAAAGAAGCAAAAAGAAAAGAGAGAAAAAGACTTGGAAAATGCTTTTGCTGCAATGCTGACGATGTGCAACTACATCTGGAAGCATATGTGAACGAAGGCCAGATATCTGGTAAAGAAAGGAGCAAGATATGAGTACTTTTGAAACAATTTATATAATCGGTCATGCAATCGGAAGCTTCTTGTTGCTGATGGTTCAGTTTTTTGTCGTTAAAAACTACGTTGTACCATTTGCCAAGAAAGTATATCACTTTGTTATAGATGACTACGAAGAGTTCAAACAATGGCAGGCTACAAAACGTCAGAAAGGAGAAGACAAAAATGATTAAAAAAGATATCTTATCAGCCCCAAAACACGGATGGTGCAATTTCCATCTTGCAGACGAAGAGAAGGAATTCAATGCAGCGTTAAGCTATCTTACAGACGTAATGTACGATACCTTAAAGATGTGCCTGGCTTATCTCCAGACCGGCGCCGGCGCCGCTGCCGTAATGTATGACAGAGAAGGTGAAGGAACATTTCTTTTTGTAATTTCAGATTACGATGTCTATATTCTGGATGAAAACCTGCCTGGCGGCATGGTACATTTTGAAAACCTGCGGGCAGACGACATCTGTGAAAACATCCTTGGCTGCTATTATGCTGACACTATCGGCTGGCTAAACTTTGCAAACATGAACGAACAGAGCGAAAAAGAATACGAAAAATACGAGAAAGGAGAGGCTGCTGAAGTTCATGGGATGGTTAAGGAAATCATAAGACTTCTGAACGAGAGAACTGGAAGGAAGAGCAAGTGGACTGAAATCCGGTGCGATTTCTTTGATGAGGAAGAAAAATACTGGCTCGTGGATGCCTGGAAAACAGGAAATGATAACGAAGAAGGCGAGGTAATCGCTAAGATTTCTGAATCCGGAGAAGTTGTTTATCTTGATGTGGAAGCCAAAGATGATGAATATGCGAAAGAAATGATTAGTGAAAAACTGAAAGATTTGGCTTGAAAAATGCATTTTGCCCTGGAAAAAATCTGGGGCTTTTGTTTTGCTGAAAAAAATCCGACAAAAATTTGCGTATACCGGAAAATCTGGTATAATATTATACAAGAGATGAGGAAAGAAAAATTTCCTCGATACATAAGACGGATTCGCCGTCGAAATTCCTTTCTTTGTTAAAAAATCCTGTCGCTTGGATGTAATCCTTGCGGCGGGGTTTTTGTTTTTGTGGGAAAATGGCATATTAAATTTGAAACAAAATTTTTGCAGTTAAAAAATACTGCAGTGTTAAACAAAGAAAGGGAAGAAAATATGAAAATTTTTTTAAGGAATATGGCATCATTAATTATTGCAGTTGCCATGAATATGGCAGCATTGATTATTGCAGTTGCCATGGTTGCATTGATTATTGTAGTTGCCATGGTTGCACTTTTTATCACGGTTGTATGGATGAACAAGATGGGTCTTAATTAAGAGAGCCATTATCATTCTGGCATACACTGCAATTGTCGGAATGGTTGGGCTTCTGCTCCATTTGTCTAACAAAAAATGTAAGTAAGACGGCAAAGCCGTCTTTTTTTTGTACAAAAAATAAATGCTGCAAGCTATCAGGTAGAAAATACAGACATGAAAAGCACAGTACAGGTTTCCTCAGTACATAAGACGGATTCGCCGTCGTAAATTCCTTTCTTTGTTAAGAAATCCCGTCGCCTGGGTACAGTCCTTGCGGCGGGGTTTTTGCGTTCATGAAGAATCTGCATATTAAATACGTAATTAAAAATTGCGTTAACACGCATGATAAAGAAAGGGAAAAGAAATTATGGCAAACGAAAAAAGATTGTACAAAGGAAACGTAGTGTATAGTGTTAAAGGTATCGCAAATATCAGCGGCGTTAAGGAGTCTGCGATTTTGTGCAGAGCTGAAACATTGATGCTTAAGTATCCAAAAAACGTATACCGCATTTCTAATGAAGGCCAAGCATACTTTTTTGACGAAGTTTTCATCAGTGCTTTAGCTGATAGTATGTATGACAAATATGTAAGAAAAAGCAGCATAGTCAGTCATAAGAAATACAGAGCTTTCATTGACAAATACTGCACCTTTGAAAAAGCTGTAATCGTGGAAACAAAGAAAGAAAAACCTGAACCTAAGCCTGAAGGATATATGACAATGCTGGAATATATGCATTCACGAGGCATCTGCTCCAGCTTTGCTAGTGGAAAATTTTACCAGGAGCGTGAAGTCATCAACAGCCATCGCAAAATGGTCGCTGTAAACAACAAGCGCGGAAGACATGAAGCTTATGCATATGATAAATTTGCAATTGCTCATATGGATGATGTCATCAAAAAAATGACCGTAAGAAGCAAATCTATTTTTGATTTGGATAGTTTTAAAAAATATTTTCCGAATTCATTAAAGTCTGCAAAGGCCGCTAAAGTTCAAGATGATATTTCTATGGCAAACGATATCGCGCTAGAAGAAACTGAGAAAAAGAAGACAGAATTAAAACCAGAAAGATATATGACACTTTTGGAATACGTATATTCACGTGGTATCTGTTCCAATTTCGTCAGAGGAAAATTCTATCAGGAGCGTGAGACCATCAACAGCCATCGCAAAATGGTCGCTGTAAACAACAAACGAGGAAGACAGAGTGCTTATGGATATGACGAATTTGCAATTGCCCATGTGGACGAAGTCATCAGAAAGATACCTGTAAGAAGTAAGGCTATCTTCAACTGGGAAAATTTCAGAAAACATTTTCCGGTTCCAGTAGAATCTCCGGTGTCCTCAGATACCGTTAAAGTTCCAGCAAGCGTCACTCCTTTAACAGATGTAGAGCTTGTAGCTGAACTTCGTGCTGATATGCAGCAGCTGATGTCAAAATATGACGCGCTGCTTGAAATGCTGTCAGGTCGTAATACAGAAGAAGCTTCTAACCTTCAGTCAGCTGCGGAAGCACTGATTCAGGATATCGATGTCTTCTAATGTCACGCCAAGAAATCCCTCCATGGGATTTCTTTTTTTGTACTCTTTCTGAAAAAATTCAGCATATTGTATATGTAACAAAAAAAACAACAAAAAGGAGGAATTAAAAATGGGATACATTAAAGTTCAGACCGTGTGTTTGGTAATCATCGCGATTGCTGCGGTCAAGTACCTGCTGCCGGATATCAGAAAGCTCTGCCGTATGATTGGGGGAGAAGAAAGAAAAAAGGTTGAAAAAGAATCTGTAAAAGAACCTGCAGCTGAACCGAAAAAGCAGGAAAAGAAGGACAATCCAAAGCCATTCCCTGATTGGGAAGAAAAAGAAGAAGAATAAGAAAAAAATGCAAAAAAACGTTTCTTTTTTGCGTAGATTTGTCATATTGATAATATCTTAGAAAAAAAAGACAGGAGGTAAAAAAAATGAAGAAAACAAACAAAGCTAACTTCAAAAAAATTGTAGGAGGTGTGCTTGCTGCGGTGATGGCGGCTGCAATGGTGGCAACTGCTGTAATCCCAGCTTTTGCGGCTGAGGATATTCCTGTAGCTGAAGAGGTACCGGAAGGTGTTTCTGCTGCGGCTGCGGCAACTGCGAAAAAGAAAAATGTGTCAATCGTGGTTGCAAAGCAGGTGAAGATGAAAGACGAAGATGTCTATCTTGGCGCCACCCCGGCTAAGAAAGGTAAGGCAAAAATCACTAATTCCAATAGCAAAGTTGGAAGAGTGACTACTTACAAGCAGAAGGGCAGCAGCCTGGTATGGTATTACTTTAAGCCAAAGGCTGTCGGCAAGACAACAGTTACAATCAAAGCTGGAAAAACTGTTCTGAAAAGAAAAATTACTGTTGTAAAATATCAGAACCCGGTGGCTTCTATGAAAATCGGAAATGCAAAAATTTCAAATAAGAATTTCAAGAAGAGTGACACCGTTTCTTTAAGTTACAACAAGTACAAAAAAGGCGGAAAACTGATTGTGACACCGAACAGAGGCTTTCAGCTTGCTTATGCGAGTGCTGTGAATAAAGCCGGCGCTGAGATTGAGTATATCAATGCTTACGGCAATATCAAACCGCGCGGCGGCAAAGGAAATTATATCTTAATGCTGAGATTCCAGAATATGGTAACCGGCGTTACATATAATACCAGAGTAATTTTTAAATAATGAAAGATAACAGCCCTGCGAAAATGCGGGGCTGTTATTTTTTTATTTTTTTTTGTAAAAAAGTGTTACACTTTTTGGATTATTTGGCATATTAAATATAACCGGCTGAAAGACCGGGGATAAGACCTCCAATCTTATCTATTACATTTGCCAGCGGAAGTAGGAACCGATTGGCATACGCGAGCACAGCTCGCGATTTCGTCTATACCTCCAATCCAATGCCCGCTTTGCCTGAAAAAATGGCCGGCGAGTGGCTGCCGCGTCCTGCGGCATATCGTCCGGCGGGCACAAAAAAAGTAAGAAAAAATTTTTTTAAAAAAATCGGAAAAAGCGTTACGCTTTTTAAATTATTTAGCATATTATATATGAACAAAAAAATCGGCAAAGAAAATGAAAGACAGAACGCTGAGTCTGCGTAACCAAACCTGGTTTGGCGGAGCGAAGATAGGTGTATATACATTATATTTACGGTTACTTCTTCTTTTGTGTTAAAAAGGCTGTAGTTCCTTGTATCGGTGGCGATAAGAAGGCATGTTTTATACTGAAGGCGCGCTCAGTTTGCCGGTTCGGCCGGGCAATATGGGATTTCTGATTTACCGTGACAGCTACTCGATTTTTTTGGGATATATGTAATAGCGGCAAGTCCCGCAAGGGATGATGGCTTGGTTACTTCTTTTAATTCTGGAAAATGTATGATGATGTAACAGCACGACACACAGTGCCGGGCGTATGTACCGAGCCGGATACTCGCTATTGTAAGTTAAGTAGTTATTTCTCATAACGAACCTCCTTTGTAATTATTATCGGCGGGCGGGAAACCTCCCCCCCCGCCCCGGCTGCGATAAT
>OASZ01000325.1_pt1 | contig 52380 bp, 75 predicted proteins | sample 1501241 | NCBI WGS metagenome assembly OASZ01 (sample SAMEA2579926, study PRJEB22360) | human gut metagenome | biome: human gut; feature: human-associated habitat; material: faeces | place: Denmark | collected 2008/2010 | reverse complement strand
AATGGCGGCAATTGGGGGGGACCCCCCCTCTGTCAGGCTACCGCCTGCCATTCACCCCGTACGGCGTTAGGAGAAAGGGTCGCGAGGACGTTCCACCAGGCATCCGCCAGGCCACCGTTGCCATTCACGCACGACGGGCCGCCCACGCCGCCACTGTCCAGACGGCCGCGCCGGAGGAGCTCCCGGCCTGTTCTTGTTCCAGCCGCAGGTTTTCCGCCGCAATACCAAGCATCAGCCCACCAAGCCTTATCGCCTCCTCCCCATTCAGTCGGAATCATTGTTCCTTTACCAAAGTCCACAAGCTGTCCTTTTACATACTTCCATGCATCGTATGCTTCCGGTAAGATACCCACTTCTTCATAGGTACTTATGATCGTATCTAAATTGGTCGTCAGTAACTTAGCATTATTGGTTCGGTAATACTTATCGACTGTATTGCCATCTGCATCTGTTGAAACAATATGCATAGAGTTTCCGGACACAGAATATCCACCTGGAAGAATCTCGATGCCATTAATCTTGCAGATATTCTTTCCATCTGTGTTGGATACAGGACTTCCATCATAGCCTTGTACGGAATCAGTGGATCCTGTCTCCCAATGCATTGTACTTACTTTATAAGTAGTTGCAGTTGTAAATGAAGCAGACACATCCAAAACTAAAGCGCTATATGTATCGTCTACTTTCTCAATAGCTGTAATTTTTGCACTATCAACGATATTGTGCATATAATTATAGCCTCTATCGAAGCTAGTGTTCGAACCTGGATTTCCAATGCTGACCGACGAACCAACAACAAAATAATTCGCCTGATCTTTTGTGAGAATTACTCTCTTTGTATTTTCTTCAGCAACTGCGACATTGTACTGAGCAGTGTAAGCTGTGCATCCTCTCATATAGGCCTGCAGATCTTTTGTTCCGTACTTAATCATTGTCAACGCCAGAACCCATGCAGCATCCACATCTGTTTCAAAGCAGTATGCCGGACCCTGCTTTCGTGCATATGCAAAATTTGCATACGAAGGTTTGTTTCTGACGGGTTTTCCGTTGGTTACATACGGAACACCATCAATATCCACTGCCGCTCCTTTAGGATGGAGCATCCATCCCTGCACCGTATTGTCTGGACGAACACATTCTTTCATCGGAATATATCCTTCTTCTTTTCGAGGAAGCATGGACCAATGATGCAGCCAGCCATTGTCTTCTGCATTTCGCTCTTTTTTGTAATAGAGTCCCATGTTCATGATTCCACGGTTGACTTTTCCTGTCGTCTTATATCCCGGCATTCCCTCAATTGCGGTAATTTTCTGGTTTCCATCATCATCGAGGATCCAGTTAACTTCAATCGGGCGGAATGCTTCGAGAGTTCCAATTTGGTCTTCTCCAGCTGTCGTATTTGTGGACGGTGTGCAGGTAAGACCAGACAGAGCATCTAAACGATTTACCGTGCAGGCCTGTGTAACATCTGAATCAAGTTCTTCTACCGTATAAATTTCTCTAGTACGGCGCATAGCATAGTAGCGCTCAATTGCACTCTCTAAAGTGCCACCGGCTGCATTAATAGCTGCCAGCTGCTCAGCTGCTACGCTTTTAATCCCATGTGTCTGTGTTGCTGATTCAGCCTGTACATTTTTAATTTCAGATGCACCTGTATTATTGATCTCAGTTTTTCTCGCATCGATTGTGTCGTTTATAGCTTTCTGAGACGCATCCACCATAGATTTTTTTGTTGCAGTGATTTCATTTTTTATCTCCTCCGCTTTTGTATCTACGGATTTGTTTATGGTTTCTATTGCACTCGTTGTCTTTTCAGAAAACGTATTGTCCAGTCCAGCAATTTTATCATTTACATTTTTCTCAGATGTCGCAGCGGATGATGCAGCCTTTTCAGCCGCATTTTTGTATCCGGCAACAACATCTTTTGCATTCTCCGCATCTCTGGCCGAAGCTGCTGCTGCTCCGGCTGAGTTCGAAGCCGCCTGTGCACTTATTTCTGAAGCCTTTGCGCTTGTCTCCGCCTCAGATGCTTTTTCTTTTGCTGTCCTGGCCGCTTCTTTAGTTTCTGTCACTAAGTTTTTAAAATCCGGGGTTGCTTCCCCTGGCACAGAAGAACAGAACCATCTGTCTGTACTCTCGCCAGGGGATGGGCGCACACCAATCGTATCATCCTGCAAGCAGAGATATGAACCGCCACCATATGACACCATATCTAAATACTTATATGTTTCAGCGTCAGAATAACTTCCACGAGGATTTGGTGTAACGTTCCCCATGTCAGTCCACTGGCCACTGCCCGTTGATCTATTTGCCATTTAACCTCTTTCCCTCCATTTGTATTCCAATTTTGAACCGTTTAGTCGGAACTCTATGTCTGTTTCATCCGGATTATTCCGCATATACAAGCAAGGTGGCTCAATGCGAAACTCGACAAAGCACACATTTCCATCCTCGCCTTTCAGATCAGCTTCCTTTTCTTTTACATAAGCATCGATATCATTCTTCGCATCTTCCACCTGTCCAGGGATTCCCATTACCGCCTGTTCTGCCTGATGTGCATAATATTTTGCGTTATCCATAAGGCTCTCCGGATCTTCTGCCAATCCGACAGCGAATCTCTCAGCCAGCTTTCCGTATTTCTGGACATTCATATTTGTTGCGTCAAAATATCTGAGAATCTGTTCAAAGTAGTTCTTAGCTTCCGCTACGGTATCGCCAGAAGTATAGCCAGCATTGACTACGATAATGGCAACTTTATTTGTCACCATGAAGTCTCCTGCCATTACAGAAACATAGCAAACCCCGGAAGTCTTAAAAAAGCTATCCGGGATATCACATCTGTCTTCTTCTAACAGCTTTGGCTCTTTCGTTCCTTCTGTGTTTTCAAACACAGCTGTTTTTGCCAGCCCATCCCAATCCGTAGAATGAAACTGAAATACTGCCGTAAACACATTTTTGATGCCTTCTGTTGCGAAAATATTCTCCGTTTTTGAAATCTTGAGGTTTTTGACATTAAAGATAACTTCTTGTTTTATCATTTAAAACACCTCTCTTTTTTACCACATTTTTCCGATATTATCGCTTTTTGTTAGATTATATCGAAAATAGTTATAAGCTATTCAGCATATTCCACTCTGCTTGAGTGATAATGTCAAGTGCCCATTTTTCTGGCACATGATTCTCCATATGCTTATCAATTCCATGTTTCTTGTAATAGTTGTTCCAAAAGTAGATGTTTCCGAGTGCCCGTGCCTTGTGCATGTTACAGATATAAGTAGCCCTTGCGTCGGGCGTGCCAAATACCTGATAGTTGTATGCAGTACACCATGAGCACCCCTCTGCAACGGGACAATTGAAGCATTCGTCCGTACTCTGTGTTCTCCGATTGATCTTCTTGAGACATTCTACACGGCATTTGTGGCATTCACACTGGCAGATTCCCGTGTTCACATCCCCTATACTATATGGCTCCTGCTGTCCTGCAAGAGAACTTTCCATATATCTCAGGCACGGATAAATGATGCCGTCCGGATCCACGGCCAACATTACTCCGTTCCCACCGCACCAGTTTTCCAGGTCGTCAGGCTGCTTCGGGTGGAAGAAGTTTTCCTCGAACAGTGAGATGTAATAATCATTTTCCATATCAAGATTGTGTTCCAAGATATAGTCTGCAAGTTTTTTCAACTGATCGTAAAGAACAGTCGCATGTACCATCTGCCATCCTTCTTCGTAGACGCAGTTTGCATTGATCTCGTTATATCCAAGATCGATCATGTGCGTAATTGCATCGTACACATGCATCACATTTGCAGGAGCTATCGTAACCTTGCTACCCATATATCCACCTTTGTTTACCCAATCTTTCGCCGCTGAAATTGCCAGATCATAAGATGGCCGCCCATCCGGAAATACCCGGCAGGAATCGTGAAGTTCTTTATTTCCGTCAACAGTCACAGAAAAAGACAGGCGCTGATTCCATTTCTGTAAAACTCTCTGTACTTCCGGTTCGAAGTAGCACACTCCATTCGAACATATGGAAAACATCGTTCTCGTCAGCCACGGATGGTTTAATTCGATCATCCTGTTAATCGTGTAGCTGCAGATCTGGTCAATTAATTCAATCTCCAGCAGGGGTTCCCCACCAATAAAATCAATGATAAGCCCAGGGCTTTTTTGAGGATTTATGTAATCGCCCACACCCTTATTTCCAGACAGTAAAAGATCAACCATTTTCTTCGCTGTTTCAAACGACATCTTCTTTTTGCCCTTATGTGTCTGGTAACAATACTTGCATGCCAGATTGCAGTCATCAGTGACCTGAAATGTAACGGTCTGAGTCAGAATCTTTTCTGTCCCTACCGGTTCGTGCAGCTCAGGATATAATCTGCTCAGCCTTTCGGAATATTGTTCTGTTCTTTTCATTTGATTCCCTCAATTTCACAATTGCATAGAATGTCTACTTTCAGTTCTCCTGTCTTGTACTCAAGATTCCATTTGATCTTGTGATGTTTAAGAATCTCCGGAATATATTTTTTCTCAAGCTCTGCTACTGCCATGCTGAACTGTGCATCCAATTCCGCTCCCTGTTTCTGATAAGCCTTAAATGCCGGGCTATTGATTACATCTGGGTCTTCCATGTGTGCTTCGATGATTCTCTGCAGGACATCTTTGGTAAATCCCCTTTCGTAGTCCAGTCTTTCGATGTACTCTGCCTCTTTGCTGTCTACTTTAATAATTACTGTTCTCATTTTTTCCTCCTAATTAAATTGAATTGAATATATCGGTGTAGTCGCCTGTCCGTAGCACTGATTCCTGCAGGTCCCGCCACAATCGCTCTGGCAGCTTGATGCACAGGATGTAGAGCATCCTCCACAGCTGGTTCCACAGCCTCCAGAACAATTGCTTTTGCAGGTCCCCATGCAGCTATCTGTGCATCCGGAACCACAGGAATTTCCACAACCCGAACAGCCGCTACAGCCAGTACAAGACTGAGCGCAGGAAGCTGTGCACTTATTATCGCAACCCTGACAAGTACCAGAACAAGTACCAGAGCAAGTACCAGAACAGGTACCGGAGCAGGTACCTGTGCAAGTATTACTGCATCCTTCGCAAGTCCATGTGCATGAAGAATAACATCCGCCTTCGCACCAGGTATTGCAGTCGTTCATGCAATTTGCTGTGCATGTCTGATTGCAACTGCCCTTGCATCCGCTTGTGCAATCATCTGCGCAAGTCGAAAAGCAACTGTTTCCGCATCCGCCTGTACAGTCTGCGCAGGTGTCCGAACAATTTGCTGTGCATGTCTGAAGGCAATCTGTTTTGCATCCTGCCTCGCAATCATCTGCGCATGTCCGTTGACATCCAGTACATTCGTCCGAACAATTGTGATTGCACTGCTTTGTGCATGTTTTATCACAAGTACCAGAACAGGTGCCGCTACATATCGTACTGCAATTTCGCGAGCAGGAAGTCCCGCATCCGCCGCAGTTGCCAGACGCTGTGGACTTACAGCTCGTTGCACAACTCGTTCCACATCCTTTTGAACACGCCATAGATATCACCTCCTCTCATTATGTAGTCATCGCGCCGGTTGTACATCCGGAACCACAGGTATGTGTGCATCCAGAAAAACAGCCATCTGAACAACCACCGCAGGATGTAGAACAGCCATCTGAACAACTCTTTGCGCAAGTGGTATCGCAACCACCAGTACACCCAGTGCATCCCTGACAGCCAGATGTGCAAGAACCTACACATAACCCCGTACAGAGTCCTCTGCACCCACTATCACTTGCCTGCTTATCTATTTTTGCAAGGGTATCAACAAATTTCTCCGCCTGATCGACGATCACATCTGCTCCACTATGGCTCTGTTGCAGGCTGTTATTCTGCAAAAAATCCGCTACATTAAGCAGCGGATCAATAACCTTTTGTATATGTTCATCTGTAATGTCTCCCCCAGTGACCGGAACAGCATTATAATCATAATTTGCAGCAAATTTATTCATTGAAGCGCTTGAACCATGCTCCACACAGCTTCTCCTTGCCATTTCTTTTTTTACTTTTGCCCGCAATTCTACAAGTCTCTCTGCTGATATCATATAGCCACCGCCTACAAACTCGTGATTGCTGTCTGAGCCGGCTGAAGCATGACATAATCAACGGACACCGTTATATTTGCGCTATTTTTCAGCAATCTCGCAGTAATAGTAACCGTATCATTCAATTCAACATTAAGTCCAAACGTCTGATAAACTCCTGCTCTTTCAAACATATTTGCAGTAATAGTTCTGGTTTCCAATATCGCTCCGCCAGACGTTACATTTAATTCGATTAGCCCGCCGTTATTTGAATTTGAGTTCACTTTCACTCTAATCAACAAGCTATAGAGTCCTTTTCTGAGACTATCGATTGCTTTTTGAAACAGTGTCTGTACTGATGCTGTCGACGACGTTTTCCTGATAACGCTGAACTGCGCGCTTGCATCTACGATATTTGCATCCGCCGACAGCTCTGGTCCTCCATAGGTATTGTCAATCGCAAGTGTGTCAATCCGTTCGATCATCTTTGCTACCCGTCGTTCGAGATATATAGTATTAAGCAGTAATGTCCTAAACATAGGATTTACTACATCCGCATGAACCAGATCCTTTGTCTCGATGATTCTCAAAGCTTCATTGAACTCCGGATTCTCCGGGATAACCACGTTCGCCATATATAATCATCTCCTTACTGTAAAACATCATCAATTTCAAATCTCATTGATACATTCGAATCTTTACCTTTTGGAAGAAAATTAGCAATCATGATGATGTCTCCTTCAGAGTCATACAATCCGATCTCACTTATGCTCTTTCCGTTGGCTTCAGATCCATTTAATGTGCAATAATATTCACACTTGTTTTCATTGGTTTTAAGCGTATGTCCATCTACCGCTTTTCGAAGAAATTCATTTTTCAATGTTTCTCCCGGACTAAGAACTGTTGAACCATTCGAGCCGCCACTTCCAAACGCAAATCCTACAATCTTAGGCAGAGTGATCTCTCCGGCTCTGGCTCTTAGGATTTTCGTCCTTCCTACTACTGTTACCTTTCCTTCCATCACAATTCCTCCGTTGTTACTTCTGTATCAAATTTTATCGTTCCATCCCATTTATACTCACCATTCCACTGATTAAGGTTCTTGTAGATCATTACATTCCCAGTCATTCCGACCGGAAGCTTTTCTGTTATCTCGCATTTAACTTCTATTAACGGCACAGAATATCCTTCCATCCAGGTATGCTGCATTCCTATATCTAACGCTGGGAATAGAACTCTTTCCCTCTCACTGCATATTGCGGCTTCAATAACATATCGAGCCTGCATTGACAGATGAGATGGCTTTATTTTGCGGATATATCCCAGCAGAATATCGACGGAATATATCGGATAGTCAGCACCAATAAGCAAATCTACATTGAAGATATACTTCTCAACCTGCTCCGAGACGCTCGCAGAAAGCCCAAATACGGTCTGTATAATGTTTTCCAGTCTATAAGGCGTAATGGACGATCTGGACGTCCTATCGCGCCGATTCACGACTGCTTTTCGGCGATCATCAATGTCTTTTGTTCTGTCGATAGGTATTCCATACGTCAGTTCATGGAAGTAAATTCCCCATGCCGCTGTTTCCGGAAATGCCTGCTTCTGCGCTTCGCCAATCCTCCTGCTTGCAGTCTCCAGTTCCAGCCCAATAACCTCGTATATCCATTTTCCGACATACGATTTATCGTACCAGCCTCTTGTCACATACGTCAGGAGCCTCTGAGCAACCTCATTCGTAGGAAAATGTTCCAGATCAACATTGTCTATATGCATCTCTATCCCTCCGTAAAATTAAGCTCCGTCGCGGTTGTGATCGGATAATAGTCTGCCGCAACCGATATATTGTTCGTATTTTCATTTATACGAAAATCTGAGAAATCAATTACTCCGGCTGTGTTAGACAACAATGCAGATGCAACCGTATACCGGATTTCTTCACTGTCCTTAGCTTCCCTGTAGTAGGTCTTTAATGCTGTCAGGAATGCTTCCTTTACATTATCGATACTGTAATTGCTTTCCAGTTCAAGCACTGCACTGTAGGATATGGTCATATCCTTCACTGTAGATATCGTCACGGATGCTCCAATTGGAGCCAGACGCTTCATTCTGTCCTTCGGAGATACAATGTAGTCTTCAACCGCCTGCAATGTTTCTTCTCCGACTGCACTTCCGTCCGGATCCGCAACAACAACCTTAACAGTTCCAGGCCCTTTCCATTCAGCTTCGACCACAGCAGAACCAACACCAGATACCTCTTTCGCCCAACGGACATAATCTGCGTCACATCCTACAAAGGAAACCTCTGCGGAGCGAAGCTTTTCAAGGATTCGTTCACGATATGTATCATCGTCTTCTTCATCTGTTCCGCCTCGGATGGGGTTTTCATTTGTCACAGCAGTGATGTTCTTATTTGCCTGCTTCTGCAATATTACAGTGTTTCTCGTAACATTGTAGGCAGCTCCTGCCATGACAGACGCAACAGCTATATCAATCGTTCCGGAATCCGAAATAGTTTCCTCGACAGTTGTAGCAAATTCAATAGACTCTGTATCTGCTGTTCCTTCCGTACAGAAGACAGTTCCTTCTTCAATCACAGTTCCCGGAGTACCTGTAACAGTCACATGCCCGGAAGCTCTGCTTGCCTGCTTTCGTGTAACCTTTGCAGATACTCCATGCAGATCAAGCCATTCACCCCAGGCCCACATTGGGAACATCAACATCAATGTTCGGGTAAGGTTATACTGTATCAGTCTGGAGATCTCGATTGCAGTTGGCATGGTGAAATCATGCGGAAAATCTGCCGGCATATCAGAAATATCAACCGGAAGATTGTTCATCATCCTCGACTGGATGGTATCAGGATCACTGTTATCTATAAATTCTGGAGTTACAAATTCTTCTGCCAAATTCTCATCTCCTTTTCAATGTTACTTCTAAATCGAATTTTTCCCAGTGTATTGCGTACACTGTAAATTTCACATGGACCACAGATGGTTCCCATTCAAATTCAAAATCCTCTACGGATTCAGTCCTTGGATTTACCATCAGAGCCTCTTCTATGGTACGTTCAATCGCCAGTTCCACAGCTGTATCATCTTCTTCCTTCATGGCATCTTCCATCTCTGCACCGATATCATCATCGTATCCGAGACAGCTATACCTTTCTGTAGCAACTGCCTTTACGCACCATGTCTTATATGCTTCGAGCCCTTCGCTTTTAAGCATGCAAAAAGGAGATTCGCAAACGAAATCTCCTTTCTCTAAGTCCCATGCCACAGATGGCTTGTACTCTGTATCATATTCTTCATTTTCTTCCTCATATTCCGGTATATCCACCACCGGATATAAGTTGTTTTCTGACATATATGTCCTCCTATACCGGTCTGGTTATTATATCAATCACAACAGCGGTATCCTGCACCCAAGCGATCAACACTCTATCTCCTGCCTGTAACTGCCGCATTGATTCCGGAAGATATGCTTTCCCAGAATGCTCAGTCTGCACATCGCAGAATGCATCTCCCGTCTTTCCAAGGGTAAGCTGTCTGCACACCCTGTAATCCTCCTTTGGAATCGCAATCGGAAAAGTGTTCGAGAGTAGGCTACCATCTGCCTGAATTTCTGCAAAATCAAGGCATAGGGGTTTATCTGCGTGCTGTTTCATTCTACTATCAAGAGCTGCTGCCAGTCTCGACACTCCATCATTACTATCAAATGCCATCCTCTACCTCCCGTTAATCGAATGTTCCTTCATCTACCCATCCACATAGGTGTGTTTCGCTCCAATCAAGACCTTCCAGACACCAAGGATGTGCGCTGCCCGGATTACTATGCGTGATCTTTGCTTTTCCTGCTGCAACCTGGTAGCCAGATGACGCATCCGAAGAAACATAATGTGTACCGCCATGGAAATTGACTGTATCGCCAACACTAAAATTTCCAGTCTTTTTCTTGTTTCCAGAACTGGAAGAAGATGAAGATTTCAGCTTTGTTTTCTTTAGGCTTATTGTCATTTCCATCTTATCGCAGTCATGAGTTATTGCTTTTACCCAGTAATAACCGGATCCCGTCGACATTTTTATATGAACAATGTCGCCTTTCCGGATAACTGGCATATCAACAGTAACCACCTTGATTTCCTCTTTCGGTTTTCCATCATCTTCAAGAGTCTCTTTTGCTGTCTTTTTTGCTTCATCCAAGCTATCGTCTTTGGCTCTTGTAATGATCTTCTGCCGGATACCGTATTTCGTCTGTCCATCAACTGTAGCTTCTACTGGTCTGCGCTTATCATCATCTGCCTCTCCAAGAATTTTCACCCTCGTGACCATTCCCGAAGTGCTTATTTTATGAGAAACGCTTATCATGTTCTCGGTCTCACCGAAATGATAGATATTGCTGTTACTGCCAATTCCCAGAATCTGCGCCTTGCCCTTTACGGAACGAATAACGGAATATCCGCCGCCTTTCTTTTTCGCCTCATCCAAGATGTCCTTAACCAGTGTGCCAAGTTTCTTTTTATCTTCCTTTATCACGCCATGAGTTACGTTTGGACCGGTGTATTTGTTTATTGTTATACCCCACTTTTTGAAAAAATCCTGTATAACCTGCTTTGTCCGGGCACCACTTGAATAATATACGCAGTCCTCGGACTCCTGCAGATCATACAGGTTATCATAAGCTTTCAGCTGTAGCGGCTGGCTGCTCAATTTAGCAGATGGATTCCACTCTACAATCCGGCCACGCATGGCTTCATGTGCAGTTCCTGTCTTGTATCGGTAATACAGGTACAGATAACATCCAGGTTTCGTCAAGCTGGAGAGTCTGCCCTTTGTGGTCTTATCGTTCTTCACCGTACACGACAGCTTCGCCGCAAGCTCATTTTCCAGTTCTTCCCAGCCCAGATCTTCAACAAAATTTGTTATGTCGTATTTCTTCTTTTTCTCGGTCACAAGTACCAGATAATAAGAATATTTAAGTGGGTCAACCATCTAACCTCCTTTACGGTATCGTAAGGATAGTTCCAGGGAATATCCAATCCCCTTGGTCGCTATCCTTATGCCCGTATTTTTTCGCAGCCTTTTCTATCGCTGTCTTATTTGCATCATAAATCTTTTTCCAATCTGCTCCTGATCCGTAAAATTTCTTTGCGATATTCCACAGGCAGTCACCAGATTTAATGGTGTATGTCTGTTTTTTCTTATCTGTTGAACTCTTTTTCAGGTTTGTTCGGGTTGTCGTCTTCTTTTTCTTCTTATCAATGCCAAGGTCCTTTGTGGTCTGGATTTTAAGCGGACGATAACGATAAAAGGAAATGCTATAAGAGTAATCTCCTTTCCCGCCAAATTTCTTATATTCAAAGCTATTAATCGTCACATCAACATTGATGCCGCCGCCGGCAGAAATGATAAGGTTCAGAACCGTTCCCTTATCTCGCCAGTTTTCCAGCTTCTTTATAACAGATTTCGGATCCAGCCACTTCGTATGTATGGTGGACATCTTTTTTCTGGCTCTTCCCCAGAGGTATCCATCCCATTCATATGTTCTTATATCAGGTCCGGTTGGAAATGCAAACACGCCCTGTTTTATAATGTCGTATTTCTGATATTTTGCATTTCCTTTGACCCTTATCTCTTTGTCTGGAAGAGAAGGAAAACGAAGGCTGGATTTCTTATTAGCTGCTTCTTTTACAGTTACTTCCATGTTTCCCCTCCTTCCTAAGTTGGCATATTTGCATATGATTCAAGTAATCTTGTTGCCAGTTCACCAGACATCTCATTAATCAGCTCTTTCAGTTTTTCCTTGATGGTATTGACAGTATCATTTCCGCTATTTTCGTTGATATTGAACACAGGGTTCATGTTAATCACAACCTGCCCCTTGTCTCCGCTACCAGAAGAATCTCCAGAAGTCGAGTCTGAGGAACCGCCTGACAACGGAACATCACCAATCATGCCGCCGTCTGCATACTCTTTGACACCCAATGCCCGTCCGGCCTGTAACCACAAGTCCATGCCTCTGCCTCGGCGTTTTGAGCCAAGAGGAATAATAGCTTCTGGACCATCTTCACCTACCCAGGATAATAACGGTCTGGTAATGATGCTTCCCTCTGCATTACCTGCAATAGTAGCTGTAACGGATGAACCTCTTCCAGATGTTGTAATTCCGGCAGATGGCTTTGTTATATGCCAGTTAAGAGTTACATTAACGGTGCATGATGCAGGAATCGGATTAGAGAAGGTAGACTGTACTTCTCCTGCAACTTCAGAATATACTTCTGCAGCATTATTGGTCTGATCGAGAGTTACATCTGTATGTCCGTCTGCTGGCATAGATTCAGAGAATGTACTTTCAACCTCTGACTGTGCCTGCTCTTTTGCTCCGGACGCATCTGTGGTCGCATCAATGATATTAACGTTTGCAGTTGTATTTGTCTCAACCGGCTCCGTTTCGGTCTGTTCTGCGGTTGCGCTCTGTATACCAGAAGTATCAACCTGTACCAATTCCTGTGGAATTGTCACTGTTGCTCCTGCCTGTACTTCAATGCCGTTGGCTGCAAGTGTCCCGGATTCCATGCCAAAGGCTGCCTCAATCTGCGCTGTAGCTGATTCTGAATCAACCTCAACGTTTGATAAGTCCACCTTAACTCCTTCGGCAGTAACAGAAAACTCTGCTCCCTCAGTTGTTAACGCAGACATAGCGTCACTTATTGCAGCTTGTGCGGCATCACCATCAACAGAGGCTTTCAGGCCTTCAAGAGTAATCTCATCGTCAGTCGTTTCTGCGGTAGCTCTGTCAATTGCCTCCCTAAACTGTTCCGGCAAGGTGGCTCTGACACTCTCGTACATAGGATTGTTCGGGTCTGTCAGTACACTCTTCATTTCTTCACTTCCGCTCTCCATAATCTGGTTTGCGTAGTTCTGCCATGCCGCATCTTCGTCTCCTGCTGCCGCCCCAACCTCGATAGCTTCATTGAATCCATCCATAAGAGACTTCGGGATTGCCTGACCGCTTTCTCTGTACTGATCGATAAGGCTCTGCATTGATGAAACATCTGGCTTCATTGACTGATATAGTTCATTTAGTGCGCTCTGATCTGCATCTGCACCGATTCCAAGGAATCCATGACCGTTGTCAAGCGACTGGAACAAGCTGTCAAATGTATTTCCAAGCATTCCATAAGAGCCTTCCTGTAGACTTGTCTCTGCACTTTTCAGTGCTATTTGTGCGCTTTCTGTAAGCTTCTGAATGTTTCCGGTAATCTTATCTCCGTAAGCATCATTCAGCGTATTGCTTCCAAGCTGTAAGGATTTGGAAAGTTCTGATCCTTCCTGTCCTCTGACATACCAACCGGTCATTTCTTGATAATGCTGATTCTGTGCTGCTGTGATTCTGCCAGACTTTTCCATTGCATTCAACTCTGCATACCATTGCGTCACATCCGACTGGACACTTTCCATCGCAGTTTCTCTCTGGCTTCTCATTTCCTCAACCAAATCGGTGAATGAGCCGCTTGTAAGGTCCGCTGCACTCAGCTTACCGTATTTCTGGTTTATCCAGTCCCACTGTGCTTGTGCTTCGGCTTCTTTCCAACGGGCAGTAATGTTATTCATCTTCTCCTGCAATGCACTAATAGCTTCTTCTTCATCCACATCAATGATGCCGTCTCTTAGGGCTTCTGATACCTTTTGCGACAACTGACTGGATAAATCGGATAGCTCTAAATTGTCCGCTCTAGCCCATTCCTTGATGTTCTGGGCTAATGTCTGGCCGTCTTCTGTCCCTCCGAGATATGTCTGGACATGAATGTGAGCCGCAAATGTACGACTCTCCAGTTCAGATATCTTACTTTCAACAAAAGTATTAATATTATCCGTATATTCCTGCTGTTCATCAGCTGTCAAAGTGATTCCAACTCTGCTCTTGAATTCAAGAACATCATTTGATTCCAAAGCTTTCTGCGCTTCAGCTCGTAGATTGTCGGCATTCTGTACTTCATTTAATGCCAATTCGACATTGGTAAGGTACTTCTGATTCAGTATTCCTGCCGCCGCATCTTTGACTTCGTCTGCAGATAATTTAATCTTTCCGAAATGATCTTCAAGACTATTTTCCAGCTGTGTCTCATTGTACTTGTCGATCGCAAGCTTAATGCCGATGATCGCAGCTGTAATTCCCGCTGCCGCAAGTCCAACTTTCGCTCCTACAGGAATCATGGAACTCAGATTGCCTGCAAAGTCCATCACATCGTTTGCATTTCCAGCTGCCTCTGTGATGCTGCCAATAGCATCTCCGATAGGAGACAAGGTTTCCACTATGTTTTTCCCTTTTTGAGCAACCGTAGCTGCTCCTTTTGCAAGAATCCCTGCACTTAACCAAGATGTTAATCCCGCTTTTTCACCGCCAGGAAGAATAGCCGCTGCACTCGAAAATAATGTGCCAAGCCCGCTTGATATTAATTGCGCGCCATCTCCAGAAACCCAATTCCCGAACGGCTTTGCGATTATTGAATCCCATGCTATGTCTATCTTTCCAAACAGATCCGCATTCTTCCATTCATCAGAACCGGTCATGTCAGTGATCTTGCGTTTTACGCCTGCAATCTTATCATCTGCCACATCCATAACCGCATTGATTCCATCCGTTATCTCAGGCATCATATCGGTAATTCCACCTGCAATTCCTCTTAAATACGGAGACAACCGTTTTCCAAAGGCATTCTCCGTACCTTCGATAGCACTCTGCATTAATGTAAAGGAGCCTTTAAGGTTGTCCAGCATCGTGTCAGCCATTCCCTCTGCCGCATCTTTTGAATTGCCAATTGCTGTGCTCAGCTTGTTGTAATCCTCTTCACTGGCGTTGATGATTGCTAACATGCCGGCCATGGCCTCTTTTCCGAAAATGGTTGAAGCTGCTGCTGTCTGCTCAGTCTCAGAAAGTCCACCCAAGCTTCCTCGAAGATTATCTATTACTCCTCGAAGGGATTTCATGTTTCCTTCAGAATCTGTAAGGCTGATTCCGTATTTATCCATAGCTGCTGCCATGCTGTCTGTAGGTGCCGCCATATTTGCCAAAGATGTTTTAAGTGCGGTACCGGCCATGCTACCTTTAATACTTGCATTTGCCATTAAACCAAGCGCAAGAGATGTATCTTCAACGCTGTAATTCATAGCGCCAGCAACAGGAGCGACATATTTAAACGATTCTCCAAGCATTGACACATTTGTGTTGGCATTGGCGCTCGCCTGAGCAAGAACATCAGCAAAATGCCCTGCATCACCCGCCTGTAATCCGAAAGCTGTCAGCGCATCTGTCACAATATCGGAAGTCGTACCAAGGTCTTCGCCAGATGCTGCTGCAAGACTCATAATACCGGATATACCATCAATCATTTGCTGTGGCTTCCATCCTGCCATAGCCATGTAATTAAACGCCTCAGCTGATTCTGTAGCCGTAAACTTGGTCGTTGCGCCCATCTCCTGTGCTTTTGCGGTCAGATCATCAAACTCCTGTCCTGTTGCGCCGGATATAGCTTTTACCTGCGACATCATAGACTCGAAGTCCTGGAAGGAATTAACCGATTCTGCCACACCGAAACTGGCACCGATCAACGATGCCCCTTGCACAACCGGATTTTTTGCTGCACTTGCAAGCGCAGAAATAGGAGCGGTTGCCGCATCTATGACACCAATGGTAGCATTAAACACGCTTCCTCCCCATGATTCTGCTGCATCCTGTGCGGCCCGGATAACCGGCGTAGCTTCATCAGATGCTCCAATCTCGGCATCCCCACTCATTCCATCGAAATTCTCCACCGCATCAGAAGCGGCGGATACTACCGGGGTGGCGCTATCGTCTGCTCCTATTTCTGCATCTCCGGAAGTACCGTCAAAATTTTCTACAGCATCCGAAGCAGCATTGACCGTCTGCGTAGCAGAATCATCTGCCGCAACTTCAACTTGTGTCGTCTCTCCGTCAATCTGTTCTGTTGCATTTTCAACAGCTGAAAGAACAGGAGTTGCATTGTCGTCTGCTTCAATCTCTATCTCAGCCGCTACGCCCGATCTGCGCTGGAATCGTTGTGCCGCCCTGTCTGCCCTCTCAAACGCTCTTTCCATTGCAGTGAGATTCCTGGTCACACTCGACGTTCCGGAACCGGTATTGTCGACTACATTAACAGGAATCTCTATCCTTATCGTTTCTGCCAAGAATCTCACCTCTTTTCATTTTTCTTGATATTCTCTTCAATCCATACCTCCGTAGAGGCAAAAAGAAAGGCTCTGACCCCAGAGGGCAAAGCCATCACTTCATCCGGTCTAATCCCCTGTCTCTGGAATATCCAGTGCAACAGGGCTGATTTATAACCGGACCTTATAAGTTTTTTGCTGTATTAACTTTATCTTCTTCTGTGTTATATCCGCAGAGTTCATCAAGTGTAGTAAGAACTTTCTCTTTCTCTCCCGGAAGAAGAGCTGCTTCGATCACGTCAAGTGCATTGATAATCTTCTTTCCTTTCTTTCTAAGTGCTTCCTGAATATTTTTATTGTTCCATAATTTTTCCTGATCTTCTGCTACAGTTGCATTGTAGATGAGGGAACTGCGGAATTTTGCATTATCCATTCCATCCGTTACTTTCATTCCAGTTCTCTTGTTTTTTGCGTATTTGGTGTACTTTTTCCTGATCTCATACATATCATCATCTGATAATGCATGGACAGAAAAAGCAAAATACAATTTTCCGGAACGAATGATTTTAATTTCCTTCGTTTCTTCATCCACATCATCTGCTGCCTCTAAAATACCATTCAGATAATCCATTTCATTAGCTCTCATATCTTCCTTTAATGCTTCCTCGGCTTCCGCCTCTGTCATATCAATTTCAGTTGTTCTTGGTTCTTCATTTTCGATATTTGCAGTTCTTGCCATGTATTATTTTCCTCCGTTTATAAAAATAAGGGTGGCCAGTTTTAGCCACCCTTGTGTTGACCAGATATCAAATTGTCAGTGATGAACGGGGTTCTACTTCCCCGTTGCAGTGCAGATTATAAGATCTTGATAATGTATCTCCTGTACTTACATTCTGCAGATCCTGGTCACCGCTAAAGATACATTCACGATATGTAATGCGTTCCTGGGAGCCATTACGCCCTTCAATAACTCCATCTAAAGTCATAACCGGGCTTTCTCCTTTATTTACCGCACTAACAACATTGTTGAATAATTCGCCATCCAGAACAACGATCTCCGAAATTGTAATCGTGACTCCAATAGTATTGTTTGTTTCCAGTTCTCTGTTCTGTCCTAATGGCTGATATTTGGTATTATTAAAAGATGTTTTCGACTGAAAACTGCTTACCTGCGCAAATGGAACCCCATCTGCATTGTAAAGCATGGCATCTTTACCTGAACGACTATGTCTCGCGTCTGTTGCAGCACTTGTATTTAACATTCACCTTTCCTCCTTTACTCTGCATTGGTACTGAATCTAAACTTATAGAATGAGTAAATATGTTCCGCAGAATCCTTATCAATGATATCAAGGTCAAAATAACAGTTATCTGCGTCTGCAATATAAGTCGTGCTCTCAGTTACTGTTCCTGCTGTTAATTTTTTTTCTTTGATCATGGCATTGATAATTCCCTGAATTTTTCCAATAATAGTGGCTTTTCCATTTTTATCAGGATCGACTTTTCCAACTAAAGCGTCGGACTGGGCATTTGCTCTGTACAATAACTCATATCTTGTTCTTACACGGCGGATTTTCTTCCAACCTTTATCTTTGTTATCTGGAAGATTGATCAGTGTATTGATTCCAGCATCAATCCATACCTCATCTTCTGTAGACTTACTAAGAACCAAGCATCCCTTCAGTTCCGCTTTTATAATCTGAGTATTTGTAAGCGGTTCTGCAAGATCTACATATCGAGTAATCACCATATGAGTCACTGCCTGATTTGCAGGAGTTGCTGCAATAAGTCCAGCAATCAAGCCGGCAGTCTGATATCCATCCAGAGTTCCCTCATTGATAAAGACTTTTGGATTGAGAACATAAACTATATTCTCACCATCAAATCCTGCTGCCGCATTCATTCTTTCGTCTAAATCTTTGTTATCTTTCTCTGCAACAACTCCAATCCCAAACTGACTGGTTTCATAAATTCTGTCCAGAAATGCCTGTAACAGCGCATGTACTGCTGTATCTTCTGTATCAACACAAATTGTATTGAAGAAATATTTTTCTGCCTGTGAAAAAGCAGCTGAATAATTGGCAGTTGCTACTGTAGGATTCTTTCCTCCTGTAAACGCTGTCTGATTCACATTAGTCATGATTCCTTTTGCAGATTCTTCAAGATTAGCCGTGAAATTCTTTGAATTTGCAAAAGCACTTACAAGACTTGCAGCTTCATTATCGCCTGCTGAAAAATATACTTTTTCAAATTCAGTAGTTCCTGTATAGATAATACATTCTTTCCTGTCTTTGTCAGTTAAGCGGTTTCTAATAGTTACAGAAAATGGCATCTCTCCTGGATGTTTTGCTGTGATCTTAACTTTTCCAGTTGCAGCTGCAAGACTTACGCTCGCCACAGCTCCGCCCGTTCCATTAAGGCGACAGCAAATAACTTTCTTTGCACCACCATACAGAACTTCACGAATCAGGTCAGTCGTTAATCCATCTCCGTAGATTGTTGTGTAATCGTCTCCTCTCTCTAAGACTGTTACTTTATCTACTGGTCCAAACGTTGCTTTAAACACAGCTACAACAACTCCGTCAATTGCCCCGAAAGAATCATCGTCACCATTCTTATCTACGTTGAAATAACTTCCTGGTCGAACTTTTGTACCTACTTCAGGAATCTGGAAATATTCCGCCATTATTTGACCTCCTTCTTCATAAATTCTTCGACAAGCTTCTCAGCTTCTGAAACAGTCATGCTTTTCTTTTTTGACAGTTTCAGTGCCACCATCGCGCAATCAGGGCAAGAAAAAAGCTGATCGCGTGCGGCAATCAGCTCATCTACCCCATATTCCGTTTCTTTCTCTGCCGGAAGAACTTCTTTTGTTTCTTCCGGAGCATTTGTTTTCTTTGTTTCTGCCATTGCTTCTCCTTTCAATTTGTGAATTCCATGCCTATTCTTGCAATATTATGTTTTTTCACACTGCATCTGAGACATCCATATTTACCAGTTATAGTCAGCTGTCCCTCTCTGAGGTAATCTGACTTATTATTCAGTTCTAATCCCTGAATAGTCATAGGGGAATCATCCAGCATGATTATCTCCTCATCTATGGCTACCTTCTGATTGATAGATGCAAGTGTCTTTAACCTTGTGCCAGCTCCCGGATAAATCAAATGTACAGCAATCTTCCCTACAAACCATGAAATCGTATTCATACAATGCCCTGTCGTATGCTGTATATTTGCCAATCTGCAATAGAACACGGGAGTTCTTGATGTTTCGACAAAATCTCCAACATTGTCTATGCCAAGCACTGTTGTCTCTGGAAATATCTTTTTGATATACGCAGCTACCGCAAGAACCGGATCAGGATCCGTGCTGAACTGTTCGGGGTATTCGAGGATGTCAAATGCCATTTCTTTGCACCACACCTCTTTTCCCTCAATCGCATACGATTCTGTGCGCGCCCACGCCACGCAAAACGGTGCTTCTCCTGCCGGCTTCATCAGGACGTCCTGAAGACAGTGCTTCACAGCTGTTTCAATATCTTCAATTATCGTACTGGTTTTATCCGTATACATTGCAACATACAAGGTTCCCGCCGATGATCGTTCCTGATTGACCTGCATATCGATACGGTAGCATATCCTCGGATACTGCGTGGCTCCTTCCCATCCTTCCTGCTGGTCTGCCGGAAACTCAGAATCAAATATTGCAGGTGCTCCGGCATATGTAGCAAGCATTGTCTGCAAATTTTCGTCTGCAGAGAGACGTTTAAAAATCAGTTCGCTAAGATTCATCCGCAGCCTCCTTGTATTCCTGAACAGTACGAAGACCATCGCCCGAATATCTTATTTCCCACTCATTTTTATAAACTTCTGAAACAGGTATGAAGAAATGATTCTGGGTATTTGTCTTCTCATTCGGAAACATGACTGTGATCCGTTCCTCAGAAGCATGATAAACAATGCCAGATATTCCTTCTTTCCATGTTCTGTGCTTTGCATATATGAGTGTTCCTCTGCGTACTTCGTTCACATCGAATTCTATTCGTTCAATATGATTAATCAGCATGTCAGCCTCCTATCTCTGCAAATATAGCCATGATATTCGGCAATGCCGTCTGCTGTATTTTGTCAACAAAAGGACGGGCCGCCATCTTTCTGGTACCATGTTCCAGATAGCCAGCATATCCCATACCTGAAGTAATGCATACCGCACCGCCGCTCATATGCCAGTTATTTTTTAAATGTCCGCTCCGAACACCCGGTGGACTGCCCGGAGCTGACGGGCTTGGATTTGCCAGTACAGATAATGCAGCATTTCTAAGGGCATTTGAAGCCCTTGGATATCTTGCGATCACCTGCTGCTCTATCCGTTCCTTGTCTGTTTGAACTTGAACTTTTACTGCTTCTGCTGCTTCGGCAGGTGTCATTTCAGATCATTCCTTTCTTCAAGATATATTAAGCCAGTTGCTCCAAGGTTTCCGGGATCCTCAAACAGGAGAACGAGAAAGGTTCTCCCTGCGGTGGTTAAATAGTCTCCCTGCTTTACATCTGCAGAATCCCGGATAACAAGAGTGTGGGTTAAGGAATGCTGTTCCTGATCCCACCTGTGTTTCATCCTTTCAGATTCATGTGTAGATGCTTCAGCAAGTATTCCTGATATCTCGCCTTTCGCTTCAAAATCTGACACAGGATGTCCGAGTATGTTGCGAATGCTCTTTCGTCTTACCACAAAATCCGTCCATAAATTTCCCGGTCTTAGATACATTAGGCCAAATGGGCTTATCATATGTCATCACCTTCGCTCTCTTCATGGCTCATCATTCCGTTATAGAAATACGGTGGTGGCTGTTTACTTGTATCTCCGGCATTCATCAGAATAGCCGATGGGGATACGGAAGCAAGTTTCAGGTCTTTCTTCAGCTTCTCATATTCTTCCTGCCACAATTTAGCCCTATCACCAAATTTGAATGATGTAGGGCCAACCGTTGTATCAGGTTCAAAAGAAAACCTGCGGAATATGCTTTCAAGGCACTTTAATTTTGCCCGTTTCCAATCTTTCGCAGACTGAACATCATCACACAAAACGATGTATTCCTCGTCTGACAATGCACAAGTTCTCTCTTTTCCATCTACCATCACATCTCCAAGTTCAAACCTCATTCGGTCTTTCCCATATGATGTGATCATGGCAGGTTCATATGTATAAGTTCCTGCCATCAGGCATCACCTTTACTTTCTTCCTGTTCAATGAGATTTTTGGCTTTTGACTCTGCTGCTTTTTTTACGGTTGCTCTGGAGTCAAGAGCATTGATGATAATAAGCGTTGTATCGTCCTCAATATCCCCTCTAATATGAGCTACAGCAGCATCTGCACTCATCTGCATAGTTTTTACTGCATCCTGCATCTGAGGCTCTGTAACGTCCAAATCAATCGTCTCGTTACCTTTGACAATTGGAATAGAAAAGCTTACCTCTCCTACCATAGCAACACATTCTTCAAGATTATCCTCCGGAATAGCGTCATGAATCACTGATAACAGCCCCATCTTTACTAAACTGGCGTAATCAACCACTTCTTCAACCGGGACTTCTTCACCAATGAAATATTTCTTTCCATTTAGATTGCATGGCTTGTTTGCAACAAGTTTCATAGGTTCCTCCTTAAACTGCGGCTTTATAAAATCTTGCAAGATCGTCAGATGTCTTCTTCATATCTGTCGCCATAAGGCCTTCAATGTACTCGGTATGTGTGCCATTCTCTCCAAGATAGTTCAGGATCGGAAGCATCTGTCCATTGCCGAGCATATCCCATGTGAAGATATAACCTGCAGACGGTTCATCGATACTCGGTGTGTTAGTTGCATAAGCCAGTAGAAATGCGTTCGGATCTCCGATATACTGCATATCTTCATCAGCTCCCATATCAGCCTTATTCATTATAGATCTCAGCACTGCAACTTTTTCTACCTCAAACAGCTGTGCCAGAACATTTTCTGTTACAGATGCCGGATTAGCTGTACTTCCACCATATTTTACCCTTTCCAGAACTGCCGGATGAACTTTAAGTGAATTAAATACATTAATGCCAAGAGCCATACGGTTCGGTGTGCGCCCGCTGATCTGATTCATTTCCGTTTTTTCATTATCTACGAATGCAATCGGATCTGAATTGTCATTTGAGAATTTGATAAACTGTCCGGTGCTTGGAGCTGTTGAATCAACGCCTTCTTTTTCGTTTTTCCATGCTCCGGCTTTGAAATACTTTTCAGCGAACAATCTATCCTGATGGATATTTGCCTGCTCAGCAATAGTTCTGGTACGCTGCTGCTTCGGCTGGATAACAGATGGTCCCTGACGTCTTGTAAGGTCAGTCTGGCGAATCTGGTCGATTCCCATAATCATCTGGTCAACATGGCAAACATATGTCTCTGTTGCCTCTCCAATTACTGTAGGAGATACTTTTCCATATGCCGGTTTTCTCTGCCAGTTATCTCTCAGAAGATCTTCCCTACTGAAAATGTAATAATTGTCAGAAGAAAGACTTACCGGACAAGTCGGGAAAATAGCTTTTGCAAAATAATTGCTGGCATTCTGGTAATAAGCCAATGCCATATTGGTAAGTGCTGTGTGTGGTCTAAAAACGCCTTTTGCGATTTCGGCCTGGATTCCTGCTGTTGTACTTCTTCCCATTATCATTTCCTCCTTTTACGCTTTTGCTTTCTGATATTTTGTAATCTGAACTTTGCAGTATCCACCGGCAGCTACAGAATTAAGAGCTACGCCAATTACATATTCGCCAGCTTTTGCAACTGCTGCCTTACCTCCGGTCGTAGCTGTTACTTCCTGCCCTTTTTTAATTTCCGCAGAAGCAATAGCAAATCCGATGTCCTTGATCTGAATCTCAAGATCATCACCTTTTACAACCTTTCCGGATTCTACTCCAGAAATATCATTGTATCCACCTTCGATAATGGATAAGCCGAGCAGGGGTGCCGTTCCATTTGCGGCGATCACTACATTTCCATCTTCATCATATTTCAGAATAAGATTGCGGACATCTGCAATATCAGCTCCTGCCTTTTCTGCAATTGTTACAGACTGATTGATCATTGTTCCATTAAAATTTTTTCCCATCAAATCTTACTCCTTTCTTAATATCCTGCTTCCGTTTCATACTCATCCAAGAGTTCTGGATGATCCTCCCACGCTTTTGCAAGAGCTGCACTATATGTCAGAGCAGAGTCTTTTTCCATGTAGCCCTTTGCAATAGTGTCGATCTTACTTTCTGCTGCAGACTTCTTAATAGATGCTACAGGATTGCCTGAGAAGGACTTCCCAATTTCGCTAAATACGCCAGACTTCTCAACCATAGCAACGCTTCTGTCCAGAACGCTAATCATATCATTGTATGCGGTTCCGCCTGCATCCTTTAAAGACTTCAGAGTTTTCACTAATTCTTCCGGCTTTTCTCCGACAATCTCATATTTCTTTGCGACATCAAGAAGCTCTCTTTCTTCTGCTTCTGCCGCTCTCTTTTCCAGAGCCTCTAATCTTGCTCTTACAGCAGGATGTAATCCTTTGTAGATATCATCTCCGGTGTCTGCACTTGTCTCTGTTGTAGGTGCTGCTGGTGGCGGTGTTACTGACTTCTGAGTTTTCGTAACTCCGGAATCATCTACAATATCCGGTTCTTCTGTTGCAGATGCGCTCTTTCCAACAGGTTCTTCTGTCTGTTCCTCTGTTTCTACTGCATATTTCTTGATCAGCTCTTCATAAGCAGCCCTTTCTTCTGCGGTCATTTTAGACTTGTTGATTTTAAGCATGTCTTCCAATTCCCCTTTCTCATTATCTTCGTTTGATTTTTCAATAATATCTGTCAGATTCTTATGCGCCTTCATAACCATCTGAAGATCTGTTTCATCTGGTATATCCAGATTCTTTCTGATATTCGTCGCTGTGCCTGAAGCCCAGTTTGGGATATATCCTTTCATTGCCGTCGCAAACTGTTCTGTGCTTGTTTCCATTGCAGTCTGTTTCGCAGAGCTGTCCATCTCTGCATCACACAAGATAGAATTCAATGAGTTCTGCAGTGCATAGCAAGTGGACCAGATTTCATCTCTGATCGCATCCATGCTGACAGCATTGATCTGTTCATTGAATGTTGTTGCTGATTTCGTAATTTCTGAGCCTGGCTTACTCAATTCACCCGTAATCCAGTTCACAAATCGTTTGAAAAGGCCTATCTCCGGATTCGGAATTTCTTCCCCGTCCTTGCTTTTCTTTATCTTAATATTTGCCATCTGGTTAGCTCCCTGGTCCACAAAATCAACTTTCTTTATATGCAGATCTTCAAGTTTTGTCGCCAAGTTATTCCCTCCTTTCGCTTTATTTATCAAAAAAGCACCGTTTCCGGTGCCTATTGATCAGATTCTTCATCTTCCACTTCTACTCTCTTTGCTTCTCCCTCTATAGAAAACATGGAGTATGTTCCATCTTTAACCTTTTCCCATACATCGGCATCTGTTACCTGAAAACCGATCCACCATCCCGTTGGAAGTGTTCCCTCTGGAATACCCATAGCTTCCATCTTTTCTTTTGTAAATACTGCACTTTCAATCAGTCTGGCAACGCCGCCTCTTATATGCATCTCTCCACCTTCCCGGTAAAGATCAACAAATTTGTACGCCGCCTGCTCCAGTTCCTCTGGTTCGATGATGTCATGCTGCAGGTCTTCCAGCACTTCTCCATCTGCGGTAATCGAAATATTGGCCCATCCGAACGCCTGCATTTTTTCATCATCGGATTTCTTGATCTGAAATTTTCTTTTTTCAACCGGTATGTCTTTCGATTCCGGTTCATTTCTTATCTTCATGATTTCATTAAACGATTTCATATGTTGCCTCCACATATTTGACCGCACATTTGCACCGAGGATGCAATGGCGGCAATAATACTGTTACATTCCTTCTTCCTGACTGTGTCTCAAAACTATCATCCATACTAATCTGTACGCCCTCAAGAGCTTGGCACTCTTTGCACACTCTCCCATCCAGAGCAGTTGACCATTCTTTCTTCATTTCCGGCATCAAATCATGCCGCATGGCTTCTCTGATGAAAGCATCTGCTCCCGCATTGTATGCCTGTGCAATCTCTGTCCTGGCAATCGTTTCAGCTCTATATCGCTGTTGTCGTTCAGCATACTTCGCAGCCGCTGTTCTGGCCTTTCTCTCAATAGATTCTTCTTTCATGCGTGGATGATCTGCTCTCAACTGAGTCTTCACACTGTTATAATGCCTCAGATTCGCTGCTGCCTGCCTCTCCGTCAAGCCAACCGTTGGCCGGATATATCGAGCAGTTTCATCGCTACCCATACCTAATGACTGGGCTTCTGCAATCAAATAGCGAACTGCATTCACCTGATCACTACAGACATTCGTAATCAAATTACCCGTTCGATTTATAATCCAATCTCTCACATAGATTTCTGAACTAATCTTTTCTTCCAGAGCAACAAATTCAGCTGTTGAATTCCACGCCGCAAAATAAGCACTTTCCCATGATGCTGTCATTTTCGAGGAAAGAAAAACGGAATAATCAGAGAACCATTGGTCGAACAGGCTCTGTGGATCCGCTTCTCCTATCACGATTTCTCTAAGGTCTTTGTATAACATTACCGCTGCCTGATCTTTCCAGAACCTTACAAGCCATTTCATCGGCTCGTCCAGATTACTCTCAAGATAATTATCAAGGGCTTCAAGAACCTTCTGTGATTCTACGCTTTTTTTAATCGTTCGAGACCTTGCCCGCATCTTCAACATATATTCACCTGCCTAACCGTTTCTTCGCTTCTTCGATTTCCTGATTTTCCTCAGGCTCAACATCTGATGTTTTGCCTTCTTTTTCCGGCGACCTTCTCTGTGCTTCCCGCTGTTCATCCTTATTTCTAGGATCATCTAACAACGTTCTCTCCGGCAGATTGGCAACTTCTCTTACATAATCCTCAAGATCTTCATCCGGAATAAGGATTCCAACTCCAACCATGTCTTTCAGGAATGTAGACAGCTTCGTAATATCTCTCTTGTCCACATCGCCATGTGCAAGCTGTGGATAATCTGTTATTGCATCAAAATGGGCGCCATTCATATCTATTAATGACGGAATGCCCTGATTATTGAATGTTTCGCATATGATGTCCAAGAACGCTCCAAGAGCAACTGCGAACAGTTCTGTTTTATCTTCGCTCAGTGCAAAGCTTCCTGTCTGCTCATGCCCCAACATGATGAAATCCGCCATAACAGTTTGAGCAATCTTGGCATCATATCTATTTATAATGGCATTCGTATCAAACTGTCTGGTTCCGCCAGTGCTCAGAAGTTCAGCTTCATATCCAAACGGAAGAACAAGTCCCTCATATTCGTTTCTGCGGATGTTCTTGACCATGGATGTAAGTGCTGCATTAATAGATACCAATTCAGGGTCTTTATCGTCCCATATGTCTACACCATCTGGTGCGTGCAATACCGGAAGTCCAGCAAGGTCTCTTTCAATTCCAATTGCTTCGATTTCTTGAATTCTTCTTTTGAAGTACCAAGACCGATAGGCATTTCTCAGAATGCTTCGTCCCTCAGGATTGTCTTTTATGCTCTCTGTTCTGAACAGCATTGCTTTGCTGATCGGGATGGTAAGCAATCCATAATCCGGCGGAGGTTGCTGAGTCATTCCGATCAAGTTGTCTTTATCGTCATATTCCCATCTGTACAACGTATCCTGCGCTCTGGGCGGAATCTTCTGCCATCCAATCAGTCCATCTGAATATTTGCTTGATGTTTTTCGATTTTTTGTTTTTCCCATCCTGCGCTTGTAGACAATTTCATGAAAGCTCCAACCGTATGCGAGAAATGATAAAATCTCTGAGATGGTGTCAGTCCATGTATTCTGCATATCGTCCAGACACGATTCTACAAATTCTGCTGCCTCTCGATCCTTTGCACTATCGCCACCCGGCTCAACATGCCATTTAACCTGGCGAATCAGCATCTTAATGGCAAACATTATCGCTCCAATCGTATCGTCATTATCCAACATTTCACGATATGTCTTTATGCCTCTTATTCCAGACAGCTCAGGAAGAAACTCTTCGTTGAACACGCCTTCCCAGCGTTTTTGTCCAATCCGTCCATACTCTTTCATCTTCATCACCTCTCTTTCTGGCTATATTAGCCCCAATAATTATCTTTTGACAATTTCTTCATCGCGCCAACACTTGGTGCAGTACCTGTGTGCTTCTTAATCTTTCCGAGATATAATGCTAACGCAAGAGCATCTGCCCGGTCAGGAGAATCAAGTCCTCTTTTCTTCATTTCCTTTTTTGGTTCAATCTCAAGCTTTCCATTACTGGCCATGGTGTATTTTCTGGAAGAAAGCTGACCAATCGTCTGCTCATCGTCTTCAATAACAATCTGTTTGTTATCAAGGAGATCTCGCATACTGGCCCACATAGCGGTAGTCAGGTTATTGTACCTTTCAGCTGCATCTTTACCTGCTGCCGTATCAGTCTCAATCTTTTCAGCGGCATTTATCGGGATAACTTGCATCTTGTATAGCTTCTGTTCTTTCCGGACTTCCTTTAATCGGTCAGTGACGCCTCCTCCAAGTCCTGTATCATCAATCTGCACATATACCTTGCTTTCATACGTTGGATGTTCTCTGTATATCTTTTTGAATTCCTGTACGATATCCCCTACAGTAGCCATCAGGTTCTGCCCTCGCCTGTTCCGGACTATCTTGCAATGTCCATGATAGTTACGATATATGATCGTTTCATCATCTCCGAAACGGGCCACATCCACCCCCAATGATACAAACTGCATTCCGTCCGCATCATCAAGTTCCAGCAATTTACTGCTGCACTGCTCGATCAGGCTTAACGGAATAAATACATCATCTTCCTGATTCGGAAATTCTCCCCGAACACGAACACGAACTACGTTCGAATCCCATCCATACTTTCTTATGAGCGAATCAATATTTTCTTTGTTTGTTCTACTGCTGTCTGCAGATGATACAGTGTGGCATTTATACAGTGCCCGGTCTCTGGTGTGTGAATCATAAAATGTACCAGAGGTTCTTGTTGGGTTTCCGCATAGCAGGAGTTTATTATTGGCACCTGAAAGAGTACCAAGGATAGCCTCCATGATCGGATCCGCAACGCCGGAAGCTTCATCAACGATAAAAAGCATGTTATCTTCATGGAAGCCTTGCATATTCTCTGGCTTTGTAGCAGTCCTGGCAACACCAAACCAACGCTTTTCATTGCCAACCATATAAACATAGGTCTTTGTCCATTTCAGAAGCATGGAGAGTAATTCAGACTTACTCATCCACTTAGAAATCTCAGACCAGAGGACATCGTGCAACTGCTGTTTGGTTGGTGCTGTCGCAACGATTCTTGGATATGGGAAACAGGTAATAAACCACAGGAACACTGCTGCCTCAAGACCAGTCTTTCCTACACCCTGTCCAGATTTAATACTGACTTTTGGGTTTGCCGCTAAATCTCTTGCAGCTTCCGCCTGCCATTCATCTGGTTCAAAGCTGAGCACCTCCCGGAAGAACATAACCGGATCATTTCGCCACAGCGGTATGCTTTCATCAAGGAATTCAGAGAACTGTATATCATCCATCTTTGTTCTCTCCTTCCCTTGCTTTTACCACAGCTTCGGCCCATGCACGAACAACTTCATTGCCCTTGCTTTCTCCGGCAATCTTCTGCTTTTCAAGCCTCAGCTTCGCAAGTGCTTCAATAGCCTTGGTCTTCTTTGACTGTACAGTAGAAAGTTCTTTTTCCAAACGAGCAATCATATTGTCCTTGTTTTCCATATTTGTCATCATGTTATATGTGTTACCCGGAAGACGAGCTCCAGAAGCAACCTTTTCTTCAATGCGTTCTTCATAGAGCTGTTTATCTTCATCTGATTTGAAAGCTCGCTTGTCTTCAGTTCTGGTGAAGCCGAACAAAGATACTTCTCCATTCATATTCCGGTATTTATTGATTGCCGCCATGATTCGTCTTTCCCTCACGGCAAAGAGCTGAATCTGTTCGATCAGGAGCATTTCTTCGTCCATCGGGATATCTTCGATCATATCTTTTTCAGACTCATCAAGGACATCCCAATAGACAGAAGAATACGCTCCATGTTTCTCTGCGATCTTATCTCCCTGTTTCAGTGGACCGCCTTTGTTTCCTACAGCATTTTTGTTACCAGGTTGTCCGCCTTTATGGCGAGCGCTCGTTTTTTTCTTTTGCGAGCGCTCGTTTTTTTTCTTTTTTGCATCCCCATCCCAATTCTGGGTTGATTTCCAGCGTCGAACTGTACTGGCCGGGACGTCCAACTTCTTGGCAATGTCAACAAGTTTCATCCCGTTCTTATACATTTCCTCAGCTTCAATGCTGTTGGGACTTCTTGCCCTTGCCAATGGACACCCCTCCCTTCCATCATCTTATTTCGGCATACGCAAAAGGGAGAGGTTGCACTCCCTCTCCCCGCTTTTTGTTCTATGTACAATAGAACAGTATTAAATTTTTGTGATAAATTCAGCTTTTGAATATCCCGTCACCCCTTTTGTCATCATCTTCAAGAAGTCTTCTTTTGAAAAATCAGACAATCGGAAGATTTCTTCCGGTCTCATTCCAAGCTGTTTTCCGATTTCTTCAACCGTTTTGCCTTCGTCCATGAGCTCTTTTACAATTTTCTTCATTGGTTCGAGCAAATGAGTACCTCTTGCCCTGTTGTGGGTAACGGTACCGTAAATATCTTCTGAATGCTCTTTATGTTCTACAATAACAACAGGAACTTTCCCATCCAGTTTAGAACATAACGGTTCCATTCCGGCAACTGTCCATCTGTGGAATCCATCGATGATCGTCATGTCTGGGCGAACAACAATCGGAAGTGTCCAACCATTCGTGAGAATAGACTGGATAAGCAGTTTCAAATTCTCCCTCGAAACTTTGTTCGGGTTGTAATCATTCGGTTTCAATGAGTCCCTGTTTACCCATCGTAGGGTAGACAACGGTGCTGACAGCTTATTATCCATGCTTTTTCTCCTTCTTTGCATTATTGATATAACGACCATATATTCTCTGATATAATGCCCTGAATGTCCTCATTTTAGGATCACCGGATATCAGACCTTCGTAAATATATTTATAATCCTCTGGCGTTGCAATCGCAGATACTGCCATAAAAAAATTTCGATACCTTTCTGCTACCTGTAGCTTATGTGGAGTATCGAAAATCTCCATATGATTAAACAGGTATATTAATTCCTGCTTATAGTCCTTCTGCTCCTGTCCTTGCTCCGCTTCTTTTCTTTTTCGAGAGCTTCTGCCGAACATCTCGCTGTCCCAATATAGGGAAGCCAGATATGCGTTCGGTTCTCTCCGTATAATCCGTTCCATAAGATCGGGGTAATACTCATTCATCTTTACAAGACTTCTGGCCGTATCAACAGAAAAGAACTGGGATACTCGCATCTGCCTCTTGCTGGATCCTGACTGCCAAAGGAACAGATATATCTCCGGGATGTCTACATGATTTTTCAGTAGAAAGAGCCATACATCATTGTCTGTCCAGTCGTAGATTGGGAACACCTGTTTCTTTGCGGTCATTTTATTTCCTGCTTTTGTCATGGACGCAATACTCTGAAGTCTCTGTACGGATTCCGCTGTCCTGATGCCAACCATTGTAATTCCTGATACGGTTGTTCTCGGCAGGAAATCCTGATAAGCATCAAACCTTGGGCGTAACAGTTTATGGTTCCTTATTGCGAATGAAGGTGGCTGTCTTACCCAGACATCTTGCTTCGTAGAATCCCAGCAGATAAATGTTTCGTCATTTGACAGTTCATTGAAGCAGTTAAAATGCTTTACCTCCACACAATACCATTCAAACTTTGCTCCCATCATCATAAAGATACGCCGCCATTTCTTTGTCATATCTTCCATGCAAGGAAATATTGCCTCTTCATCTATGAACTGCACTGTAAGCTGCTTCATATCAATCTCGCCCCGGTTGGCTAGATTTACCATCAACTGTGCCACACATAAACTGTCCTTTCCACCACTGAAGGAAAAGAACACTGGCAGACCATTTCCGAATACATTTTTTATCCGGATCTCTGCAGCTTTTACAACATTGATATTGGCTTCACATCGTTTTACAGCCATATCTTTTCACCGCAGTTCGGGCAGATAACAAACTTCCGGGTTTCTGTTATTTCCGGTTCTGCTTCAGTGGTACTCTGTCCTCCTGCTGTCGGATTATCCGAAGTGTTCGGCTTTTCCGAACTGTTCTCTGAATTATTGTCCGGCTTTTCTTCTGATACTGCTTTCTGTTCTCTCTTTTCATTTGCCTCTTTCATCTTCTGAATCTCAGATTCATCCAATGTGCCATACTCCGAGAGCTTGTCAGTCACTTCGTCCGCATCAGCAACCATCTGCTGCAAAATTTCTTCATCATATCCAGGGATATCCAGATCCCCTTGCAGTTCCTCAAGGAACTCATTCAGGGTTTCCAGATTGTCGATTCCAAGAGCATAGGTCTTATTATCTGCTATCATAAGTTTCTTCTTGTCATTCTCTGAAAGCCCTGTCTTTACATATACGGTTGCTTCCTGATATCCAAGGTTTACCATAGCTTCGTATAAGCCGTTGCCGATCAAGATCGTATCATCTTCATCCACAACAATTGCTCTGGTCTGTCCGAACTTTTCAAGGGAGCGTTTCAGCTCTCTGATCTGCTGTTCTGAATGTATTCTAACGTTTTTCTTGGGATGTTTAAGGGCATCCAGCCTTTTTGTAGTAACGTTCATTTTGTCCTCCATTTCTGAAGGGCAATGGCTTCCGGCTGCAACCGGCTATTTGATAGCTTTTAAAAATTCTCTGGCTCCATCGAAATGCTGTGCCGCATTTTCAACTATGGTCTTATCAATGTCGTAAACTTCTTTCCATCCCTGCTGTTCTGTCTCCATGTACTGTCTGGCAGGCCATGGATGTGTACCGCATAAATATCCTTTCTCCCAGTCATATATGGGCGGGAGCTTCACGTCATAATAGTGAATGTATGCAAGGATATCTTCATGTCTCCACTCTGCAAGGGGGCTGTATCTGGTAATTCCGGCTGAATTGGTATAGATATTATCTTTTCCAACGTAATTGCCATCCGCTTTCCTACGCCCAAGCAAGAGTATATCCAGCTGATGTTCTTTATAGTATCGCGCCTGTCCTCTATGCTGTACGATGTGAAACCACTGCGCTGCCTTATTGCTTTTATCCGGAAATAACATATCCTGATGCTTTTTCAGCCATTCCATATTCTGTCCAGTATTAATAACCTCAAGGCCAGAGGGTTTATTCTGCTCTATCCATGCAATAAATGCCGGATATTCCAGATTGCACCTTACAAGGACGCTCTGATCAATGCCGGCTTTCTCACATATCTCTCCAAGCACAAGCGAATCTTTGCCTGCGCTCCATGCGTAAGCAACTTTCTTACCCTTACATTTTTCTTTGATAGTTTTGACCGTCACTTTTATCAGCTGGTCCAATTCTTTTTTCGATACAGTCTCTTCGATATGATCAATAGCTTCCTGCCATTGCTGCTCATTTCGAATCGACTGTTTTCTACCGAGCATGTCCTGCCTCCGTTCTGGTTGCTATCAGGGGCACTAAACCGCTTAACAAGACAGTTAAGAGGCTTCCCATTGTTTTATATGGTCCACTGTTCAGGATGCTGCCGTAGGCGAATACAGGAAGCCCTACTGCCAATGAAGTAATCACTCCTGCGATTATTCCTCCAGATGTCAGGCGAACTCCTTTCAGTGTCAGTACTGTTGGTAACAGTGTGGATGCTCTCAATGTCCCATAGAACAGAAACAGGTGCGTAACTGTTATTCCCGGTATATTTGCAATCAGGATTCCTGCTGCCAGTAAAACTACCATTGCTGTTCTGGTTTTTCTGATATCCTTTCCGCCTGACAGATCTGTCGTCAGTGAAGAAACAGCGCATAGATTACTATCCACCGTAGAAAGCAATCCGGAAATAATCATAAAAAGAAATGGCAGTACCGCCCATGATGGAAAGAAATGCCGGATTAGCTCGAAATTAATGGTTCCAAGGTCCTGTGCTTGATATCCTGTACCTGCTCCCATTAGTCCAAGGATTCCCATTGACAGCGGAACCACCGCAAAAAGAACTGCTCCAAGAAGAAACGCTCTTCCCAGCTTCTCTTTTTTTACTGCAAACGCTCTCTGCCAGAAACTCTGGTCTCCAAACGGTCCAGATAATAGACCGATTGTTGTAGGAAGGCCAAAAGACAGGAATATCTCAATTCCCCTTCCAGAGAAAAGTGTTGTGCAATCTCCTGATATACCGCTCAGTCCCTGTATAATGCCCTGTGTTCCTGTATTTCTTACTCCGAATATTACAAATAGGCTACATGCAACAAGCATGAATACCATTTGAATAGCATCTGTAAGCATAGATGCTTTGATTCCAGAAAACAGGGAATATGAAATTGCTATGCAGGCAAGCAGAATAGTCATGGCTTTGAACGAAATTCCTGTTACTGCACTAAGGATCTGACTTCCTGCAAGAAGCTGAACTCCCGTTGACAGAACAGACAGCCCGATCAGCTGAAAGAGGTAAACTCTTTTCACTCCATCGGATTTGTATTTTTCTTTCATGTAACCAGACAGTGTCATTCCTTCCGGCATTTCCTTCCGGATTCTCTTTGCAAAAGGAATAAATATCACCAAGCATAAAGCATTTGGCACTAAGAACCAGAAAAGCCCAATCCATCCGGCCGAATATGCTTTTTCTGTTGAAACAAACAAAGCCGGCGCCCAGATCCACGTCGCCGCAATACTCAGTGCGGACAGGATCCAGTTCTCAGACCGGCTTCCAACACAAAAATTTACTACATTTTTCTCTTTTTTAGTCATGGTCACTGTCGCCAGTATCATGATCGCTGCGTAGACAAACAGCATAATTATTCCATTCATGTATGATCTCCTTTATTTTTCTAAAGGAGCATTTTACCTTTACATTTATATCCCTCCCGTCCAAAGGTTTACATTAAAAAAGCCACCAGATTTCACTCTGATGGCTCATGGCTCATGATAAAATTTTACCCGATTATCATACACCATTTTCGTTATTAAGTCAATGTTAAGTTAACGGTTTTCGATATTTTCTGTTTTTTCAAAAAATTCTCAGTCCGTCAATGCCAAAAAACAATGAAGACAAGCGCTCTTTCGCAATTTTTATGTCTTCGTATACTGTCACTTTACTGACTGAATATTTTTTCGAAATTTCATCAATTTTCATTGGTTTCTTCGAAATGTACAGATCCTTGATGATCTTATAACGCCTCTTGTCCCTGTCTGATATCTTGCTACAGTATATGCGGTATACATCGAGCATTTTATCTATATGTTGTACCATGAGAGCTGTTCTTTTGGCAGAAGTCCGTATTGATTCCACAATAACCTTGTCGTCTTTCATCTCCATAATGTCTTCCAGTATTTCTGTGACCTCTTCTCTTTTTGAATCCCTCGATTCATATACAGCATTTTCACAGGATGCCTTGAGAGTCCTGTAGTTTCTGAGGAGCAATTCTGTATTGTGAAGTCTTCGGTCTATTCTTTCTTTTTCAGCCCGGCGCTGAGCCACCAGCATTGTATCGCTTGCAACCTGGGCTCCTGCCACTGCTGCCTGCTGAATCATTTCTTCAACATCTTTTTTGCTCATAACAACGAATTGTTTTTCTGTATCCATGCTCCACCTCACACATATTTCTTTCCAGTCTCAGGATCCTCGAATTTGATTCTGTCACAGAGTTTGAATCCAAAACCTCTGGCAAGCCTCTTTACCATCTTCACAAACAATTCTGCGTCCTCATCCTTTTTGCTTCTACTTGCCCTGTACACCAATGTTCGGGTTCTATCCGCTGCGCAGATTGCATCATGTGCTGTTCTGTCCTTACATCCGCTTGCATTATATAAACTTTTATCCATATCAATTCTCCTTTATATATTTAAACATGTACTCCTCTTTATACCGTTTCCATTGTTGATCTGTCATTCCCGGAGCGTAGAAATTTCGCACTGTATCAAGCGCTTCCATCATCCCACATTCAGGACATATCCTTTTCTCCTCCATCTTTTAAATCTCCCAAGAAATCCTCTATAGTCATTTGACCAGGTATTTTGTGTTTTTCCCAGTCTTCCGGATGTGGATAATAATGTGTAGTCAAACCATTCCAACATTCCGGACCATATCCCCTTTCAATGCTCTCCGGATCCGTCAGTTTCCTTCCACATTTCTGACATTTGCTGTACATACGAATCCTCCATCTTTCCGCCAAGTAATGTAAACAGCCATTCTCTCTGGCTCTGCAGATATTCCATCTTCCACTGAAGAATCATCTGGTCAATCACCTGATCTTCCATCGCCTGATACTTTTTAGTCATCGCTATCTGTTCTTCATTCTCTCTGATAGCTTTTTCGATATCAATATGAATCCTTGCATACTCTTTCAAAGGGGCTTCTTTGGCCTTTTTAGAGGCTATAATAGCCCACAAGAACCATACGATCATGCAACTAAAGATTCCACATATATAAAATATAAGTTCTTTCATTTTTCACATCCTTTCGTTTAAAACTTTGAGAGCTTCATGCAATTGTGCCTCTTCAATAAATTTTTCCATCGCCACCTGGCATTCTTCTATCGTTCCAATTTCCCGATATTTCTTTAATTCTTTCTCCTGTTCTGTATACTCGTTCATAATTCGCTGAATTACACAATTCTGACATTGATCATCGCAATCCGCTCCGCAAGGTAAATCGACATCATCTATCTCGATGTTTCCCGTTTCAAAGTTTCTGGAAAAGCTACAACACTCTTCTGGAACATAATTTCCATCTTCATCTTTAATCATTTTTACTGTCATTTGCTTTTCTATTTCCTTTCTTTGGTTGCTGCCTTTTCAACCTGTTTCAAATACTTTATCTGTCTTTGTATATACGAATCATCCTCTTTGCCACCCATTGCAAGCCAATCAGAAATTCTTTTATCAACATCCTGTAAAACTGACAGAGGAATTAAATCAGTGTGAATATTTCCTATATTTTCCAAAGACATCAGATTTCACCTCTTTTCCCATCATACCAGCTTCGAATCTTCTCGAAATCAAGACTTTTCAAAACTTCATCCATAGTTTCCCTTGACATTTTATTTATTTCAGTTGCAGATTTTCCAAGGATTAATCCTTTTGGTAATACTTTGCTATTTCTGATAACAGCAAAAAGAGCCAATTTATACTTTTCAGCGTCTGCTTTTGTATGTTCAATTCCTCGGTTATATCCGCTGATCCATGTTGCATCCTCTGAGCAACCGCACTTTTGCATATATCTTCCCGGCCGGTCAGTCTCAGACCTTTCAAACACATGACCATCGCAAGATTTTTCTCGTATACTATTCACATTCATTTTTTCAAGAATTGCTATGGTTCGTTCATCAAGCCCATTTTCTCTTGCCTTTTCGATATCAAACATCTTTTCACTCCAATCGAATATTTTTCTTATTTACAATTAGGTTTCTTAATTCTCTTTATCTCTTTGAGTTCCGGCTTTTCGACATGAGTTTCTGCCCATTCTCGCATTTCTTTTGCCCCAGGATTCTTTTCTTCGATTTCTGATGCTAAATGACGTAAAACAGTAGATATAAGTCCTGCATCCGCGGTTGCATAAGGCGTAATGGCATGAATAATGTTTGAACTATAATAACCTAAGCCTTTTCCAAATAGCTCTGCAGCTTCTTTTGTTTTGCCTTCCTGAATCAGTTCATTGCTTCTGAGCACATAACTTGCCATGCGTTTTTCTTTAAATTTTTTCATTTCTTCATCTCCTTCAGCTTCTTTTCAGCTTCCTCAAGAGTAAGGAATAAAAATTTGCCAAATTCATTGTCAAAATATCTGCAACAACATCCCCTTTTTCCAACTGGCTCTGCAAAGTAACATATATTTCCAAATATGCTTGGACAGATTTCTATTTTTTTAATTTGACATTTTGTATAATGACTGTCTCCTGGAAAAAAGCAAAAAACTTCTGTTCCAACCTTACACGGCAACCTCACAAGCAAGCCCTGTTCTTCTGCTTCTTTATAAGATTTCAGTTCTTCTAACAGCTCCGCGACATCTTTCAGCCAATACAGCTCCCCGTCTTCGAAGCAACATCCATAAGTGTTTTGATGATACGGGCAACCAACCACTTCCTTCCCGCCGATATAATCTCTTAAATCCTCGCCAGTTCCACAGATAATGCGTTTATGCTTATCATGCATATGCATGAAGTTTTCGTGGTCTGCATAGCAATCGCCTACAGTATCCTGGCTGGCAACGCATTTAAGTGCCTTTATCATATCGTCAAGTGTTAATCTCTCCATCTATTTCGCCTCCTCCATCTGACTTTCTACGACATCTGCGAGTAACTCCAAAGACTTAATAAATGAGTCCGTCAAGGCTGTTCTGTCTGGGTATTTAGTGAATGTTCTGACAAGGTTTACTGCGTCCTTGATTTTTTCTTCATCTTCGACGATTTCGGATGCTTCATACACTGTCTTTTCAACATAGTTGTAAGTAACAATCTTACTGTCGTAAAAATTCAATATGTTTGGAAACGGAATTACGATAGGGTTTAAATGGTTTTCTCTCGCCCATGTGAATCCCTGAAGCTTTGCCATTTTCAGAACACTCAAATATTCTTCCTGTGTCTTTACAAACATGATTTTTCCAGTTAAATTAATCATCATAATTTCCTCCTTTAATCGCATCAACGCACTGATTTCGACCATCCCGCACTGATAATCCGTCATATCATTCTCGGTAGTGTTTTTTCTCCGGCAGTGGCTTCAATGGACACCAATCAGGTCTTGATTTGCTTTCACAATCATAATGTTCTTCTGTCATCAGAATTACATCATAATCTAAACAGCCAGCTAATTCACAATAGCCCACATATTCAAGTTCGCCGCAGTATGCAGTTCCGAACGGGCAATCATAGCAATTCTCTGGTGTATCTATCACTAACACTGATTTACTCATCTGATTCCTCCTGCAATAATTCTGGATTGTCAAAAATGCTTCCAACTACTTCCATTTCGCACCTGTCGATATAATCTTTGGTCAGTGGCATTGAATAGCAGAATGGTTCACATCTGCTGATTGTATCTGTCGGAATAATCTCATAATGCCATCCGACAACTTTATCTACTATGGACCCGGTTTCAATATTTCTTACACCAAATTCTCCAAATACCGTTTTTACAAGGTCTTCTGAATTTCCATGACACATCAAAATATCATTCTCCCAGATTTTCTTGCCGTTCTTATCTGTTAATCCTGTGTACTCGCATATTGTATCCGGATCAACTTCGTCAAATTCATCCGCCATAACGGTCCATTTGCCTATTACCAATTTCCCTATGAATATTCGCTTTTCTCCCGGCATTCCACCATCCAACAGGTATCCCTCTATCCATTCACCGTTATCTTTTTTCTTTCCCTTGAAAAGAATTTCTCTCATTCAACTCCACTGCCTTTCACGAACTTAATTGTTACATCTATTATCTTGTCCTCCTCATAGCGCTCTGGAAGCGGCATCCAGGCATTGACAAATAAGCCAATTTCAAGAAAACTTTCGTCCTGGTTTCCGACTCTGAATGTGCCTCCACCTTCATTATCAACCGTATATCTTCCGATTGCCGGAATATCGCAGTTATCAAATGATATGGCAATGTATTTGTCCGGTTCTGGTAATCTCTCATCAACTGGAATCCATCTATTAGAATTCATCAGATCAATGGCTTTCTTCTGTTCAGCTTCTGTTTCACAGTGTATTACAATGTCATAAGTGTCATCGTATGCACTAAATGTGCCGTCTTCGTTCTGAACAATTTCCATTACATCGCTCATGCTTCCACCTCGCATTCTTTTAAATCGGAAATCAACCAGCTTTCGCCTTCTGCTTCAACAAAATCAAACTTTGCATTTGTTATGCCCTCTAAATACAAATATTTAAATGTACTTCCGTACATAGACTCAACTTTTTTAGCAAGATATAGTTGCCCTTTTCCATTTCTCAGCATGTAACTCCACGAAGGATCCAGTCCGTCAAGGAAACTCTTTTCGTCTTTTGTAAGTTTAGGCTTTCCTGTAATATATTTCTCCTGTAACTTATCATCATTTTTCTCATTTATTTCACATGCATAATTTGTAATAAGGCATTTATTGTTTGCAGTTACTCCCGCAATAGCTCTCAGCAGATATCCAGCAATCTGTTCTTTTTTTACACTAGATTTTTCCGAGCATTCAACATTAATTGTTATCTTAATATTTTTTTCTTCCATAACGCCATCTCCTTCTCGCTTCTACTCTTTTCATGCGATGAACTTCATTTTCCAAGGTATTCACCTGTTTCTGCAGGTCATCCACATCGACCAACAGGTAAAAATCCGGTTGGATCAGTCTGGTCGGCCCTACATTCAGATTCATCTCCTTGTGAAGTTCCTTGCACTTGTTTTCTCTCTCATGCACTGCTTTATATATTTTCACTTTCCGCACCTCCTAAGAAACTTTTTCCGAACATTATCATATTCTGTCAGCAGATCAATATCTTTCTTCCAGCTCAACGGACGGTCTGTAATTTCTACATAATACTCTTTCTTGATCAGGAGCCCATAGCTTGCCGAAGAATAGATATCCTGTCGATCGCATCCAATTCGCTTTGCTATGTCGGATGCAGTGATGGAGTATTCCATCACTGTCCCGTCCTTTCTGCACAAATTATATAAATTCGCCATCTTTTTCTTCTCTCAACTAAATTTCCATGAGTCTATGCCATGTAAATTATGGCTTTTCCTTGTCAATGTAACACTATCCTCGAAATGCTCTCTGCAGCTTTTCTTTACAGCTCTTCTCATCCCTTTCGAAGTCTGACGTTTTGCCCGTCTTTTAAAACCAGGTCCAACAAGATGGTTCTTATGATACATTCCCATGAATATCTCCTTTCAGCTGTGTGTGGCGTAGAAGTTCTCCATTGCCCATCTATTCCCGGTAGCAGCCACCTGTGCTCTGGTTCTTTCATATGGAGTAAGTGGTTTCCCAGAAATTCTTTTGGATCTGGTTTTCGGAAGGAATCCTTTCCGACGAAGCTCTTCCAGTTCTTCTGGTGTTGCATCTTTTACATCTTTCATATCCAAGATCTCAATCATAGTTTTTATTCCTCTCTTATCATTACTGGAAGCACGATAGCTTTCATGTCACTGTCTTCCGCTTCAACAACTGCCGGCATCTTAGGTCCTGAGAAATTCATGGCTATATTTTCACAAGTGAATGCTTTCAGTGTTTCAAGAACCAGCTTCGAATCGAAGCCAATTTTCAATGGTTCAGGAATCGGATCCTGAAGCTTCACCTCTTCCTGATAATCCGTAAGTCTGTCGGCAATGCGAATATTTAACTGATCTTCGTTCATTTCGAAGACTGCAGGTTTCTTTTCTTCCGTACACATCTTTGCTCTGGTCATTGCCGCAACTAATTCCAGTCTGGAAACATAAGTTTTCATCTTTCCCGCCATGAAAAATCTATTGTAATCAAAATACTTACCCTCTATTAACCTCGTGTAAATGGTATATTCTTTTGATTTGAATACCGCTCTATTTTTTGTATATGTAACAGCAACATCATCAATAATTCCCATTGACACAAGCTTCTTTGCCACTGTTTTAGGCACTATCAGCTTCATATCTGCGGTACCGTCAGTCGGTATCGAATCAACTGCTACGACATGTCCGTCAAGTGCGACCAACTTAATCTTGTTTTCTCCACCTTCGAAGTACACACCCATCATCTGTGTTGCAGAACTGCTGTCTGCAGCTGCATAGATAACATGTCCAATTGCCTCCATCATCCTCTTGCCATTGATCACAACTTCTGGGGCATCCAGATCTTCTGTAACATCAAAGCTGAATTCTTCCGGAGGATAGCTCTGATATTTATTCTTTATAGCTTTTGTCTTGATCACGACAATATTTTCACCCTCTGTATCAATATCTACTTCTCCTTCTGGAAGATTTTTAATTACATCAAAGGCTTTCATAGGAATGATGAAATAACTGCCTTTAGAGGCCTCTAATTTGAGCTGCATGGTCATTTCTGTATTTGATGCGATTAAATACCCGTCCTTTACCAGAACGCCTCCTAATGCCGGAAACTGGTCGTTCTTCTGCACAATGCTTTTCAATTTATCAATAGTTCTGGAAATCTCATACTTCTGTACTTTCATCTTCGTTCCTTTCCCGGAGTGTTATCCCGTCCAGATATTTCACAATACCGTTACTATATTTAACTCTATAAGGCGCCAGTTCCTCACGATTCATATACTTATGTCCGTAGATTTTTTTCATGTCTCTGAATACAATCCATGGAACCCTGTAAAACTCCTCGAATTCGAGGGATATTACCAAGAAGCACATGGCCCCCATCTTCATGTAACGTTCAAAGCATTCCTCCTGCTCTTCTGTCACAACATTCCGACTGATCTGGCCTTTATCTGTATGTTTCGCATCAAACAGAACCATTGTAGAGTCCATCAGGGCGCCTTTAAAATCCGGTTGAGCCTGTTGTGTAAAACAGCATATGAACTGACCTCTGTCTCTGTTATACGGCTTGATCACTTTAAAAGCTTCAGGGGTTTTATCTATAACAGCTATCCCCCGGTCCTCATAGAACCGGGAAGCTGCAATAATCATTCTTTCAAAATATTCGCCGTTTGATCTGCTTTTAAGCCCTCTGATTGAACGATTATAAGTATCCATGCTCACCTGCCACTTTCACCAGCTTATTGATCGTTACTGCTCCGATTCCCGGAATCTTATTCTGCTGAAGCAATACAATAAACTCCTTTGCTGTATTTTTAGCTAAAGCCTTGCCTTCGTTGAACCCTTCACTTCTGGCTTTCTCCACTCTGTCTTCCACATAATGAACCAGCTGTTCATCTGTCTTTTTTCTCATTTTTACTGCTTTCTCGTGGATTTTATTTTCATCCATTGTTCTTCTACAACTTTTCTTAGTCATTCTATCTCCTTTCTTACACGGCTTCTGGCTCCACGAACCCGATCTGTCTATCTTCTTTCCATTCTGTTCCAGAAAAATCAAGTGCCTGTCCGCACTTCTCACAAAAATCAGGGTAGTAATCTGGTCCAGCATTCAACGCACCACCGCAAGCCGGGCAATAATGGTATTCATGTTCCAACTTCACGAAATTGTATCGAATAACAATTCCTGTTTTTGATACAGGTTTCATAGCGATCATTACTCCACCCTCTCTCCATATTCGATCACATATTCATACTGCGTTGTCTTTCTAGTTTCACTGCTTGGAATCTCTTTTCTTACGATCTGAACCGCATATCCTGCTTTCGCCAGCATTGAAACCATCTGCAGTCTGTCTTCTTCATTCCACTGTACCGAGCCTTTACGAATGCTCCTTATAATCTGCTTAGCCATTACCCGCACTTCCTTTCTATCTTTTCTTCTCGTTCTTTCATCAGTTTCTCGAATGCAGCTACAAAAGTTTTTACTGATGACGGCATCTCGCAGTTGTGACTGCCCCTGCACTGGATCACTCGACCTTTGTTATATTCCATTGTGAAATATGGTGTATCAGGTTCTTCCACTCTGCGCACAAAGAAGATGTGTGTCTGCCCTTTGGCCACTCGATCAACGTAAGTTCCAACACAATGGTGAAGGGCAGCTCCTTCATTCTTGATTTCCTGTGCATCTCTTGGCACTCTCAATATCAATCCTTTTCCTTTTATCAGGAAAGCGTTATCTATGCCGGCATTCTCTTTGAGCATTTCCTCCAGAAGTTTTTTCATGGCCTCAGCCTCTCGCTTTATCCGTTCTTCTTCCCAACGTTTCTTTTCTGCGGCCTTTTTATCTTGTACTGCCTGATATTCCGCAGCTGTCCTGTCATGAACTTTTTTGAAATTCTTCGGGAAATAGAAGAACATATTGGTGAGGTCATATTTCAGTTCTTTACACCAAGCCAGATAATCCAACCAGTCCTTGGCACAATTCTGCAAACGTTCTTCCCTGATATCCGGTCTTTCTTTGTGCTGCATATAAGAATATCTCCAACACCCTCCACGCTCTCCTACTCGATAATCGGAACCTTCGCGCTCGATATATCTGCAGATCTTATGAATCGTTGAATGTCTGTTTTCTTTCCGTATCAGCGTTGTATTGCATCCAAAGAGTTTATAGAACCGTTCCAATTCTTCCGCTTTTAGGTTGTATCCGGAGCTTTGCGCTTCCTGCAATAGCCTCAATTCATCAATGTTCCCATCAATAGACTGCAGGATTCGTGTGTTCTCCTTCGTGAGCCCGAGTATTTCAAATATTGTTTTTCCGTTTTTTCTGAGTCCCCTGATTCCATTCCGGCTATTATATTCAAATGCCCCGTCATGAATCTTATTGATCAGATGCGCAGCCAGTTTATACAGACCCATTTTTATAAACCATTCAAGCTGTGGAAACTCCTGATATCTGTAAATAGCATTGGCATAATGTATCTGTTCGCTCGGTCTATTCTCTGACAAAATCTCCAGTGCTGAATATTTCATTGGAGTATCTTTCCATGCTTCCGGCAGGTTTCCCGGATATAAGGCGCAGTATGACCTTTCTCTGTACCCTTCATCTGTACACCACCGCACAATACCAGTCTGTTTATACTCTCTGTATTCATAACTGCTGGTGCATGGCGTTCCGTTCGGTGCAAATTTGTAAAACGTCCTTACGATTTCAAGCAGACTGTCATTCGTTTTTCCATCCTGTTTCACCTCTCTATGGACCGAGAAATATCGCCACAGAAACCCCTCTTCTCTTGGTTCAATGAATGAAACTATCCTTTTGTCCCATATATGTGCCGGCATCCTGCCTCTGGCTTTAATGGTGACCGGACTTCCACAAAGGGGGCATATCCCCTTCTCGTTATTTCTTAACCGAATTTTCGTTCTGTCTACCAGTGTCACCCCATTACAATGAGTGCAATGCACCAGAGCCTCATTCTTTGATCTTGTTGAGTAAACCAGATATCTGCTGAATGACATCACTTTTTCCGATACCCATTTCTTGAAGTCTTCCGGAATTTCCTTGACTGTTCCCATGACTGTATCAATAGGATTTGTCTCCTTGGCATGTTTTTCATCCAGTCTCCGCTGTTTGACCATGTCCTGAAAACGTGTCACAGCTGTCCAGTCTTTAACATCTTTTTCTGTACTCCATTCTTTGAAAAATCCACGCATACGATCAATGTCTGCATCCGTCCAGAAAAACATGTTCGGGGTATATCTGTTCCCCTTATCTCTATCCCAGTGATATTCATACAGGTGAATACATTCCATCCGATCAAAAGCTGCAGTCAGCCATTTCACTCTTTCGACAGTCAGATCCTGTGATATGTAATCATTCTTGGAGAAAAATGTTCTTAACTGAGCTCCCTTTTCTCCTTTCTTCAATTTGTCAATAGGATAGAATGTCACAATTAAAAGGTCTTTTTCTATATCTCTGGTTGTAACAATATGCGTTCCCGCAGCTCGTTCCGCAAACCTGACCATTTCGTCTGTGGCTTCTTCTCTTGGAATCTGTGCTAATTTTCTCTTTTCCATGTGACATCCTCCTACAGAAGATCGAACAGTGACATCTGACCGTTCAGGCCGCTGCTTTTTGTACTTGTTTTTTCAGTTTTCCGCTGCTTGGAAGCAGTATCTTTTTTCTCTGGCTTTTCAGAAACCTTGGAATCATCCTTTGTTTCCTGAATGTCTTTCTTGATTTCTGTAACTTTTTTAGCTGGTGCTTCTGTCTTTTTTGTTGTCGCAGGCTTTTTGTCTTTTTCCTTTTTGGCGGTTTCCGGTTTTTCATACTTGTGGTAATAATCCTCGGCCCATTCATACACAACTCGGTCTTCAACTGCTGTACTTCTGCCATTCGACTGCTTCCTGGCCTGTTCGACAATATAGTTAAAGCACTTGTTCCAGGTCTTGCCCTCATGCATTACGTCCTCAGCAAGTCCCTGATCCTCTTCACATCTTTTCAACAGATAAGTAATGATCGGATCCGCAAAATTCTTCTGGGTTGCTTTTTTCTTTTCAGCTTCCAGTTTTTCTTTAGCCTTCTGCTTTACCGGCTTTGCATTCTCAATTTCTGCAGCTCTAATTTCCTCTTCTGTTGGATCCGCCATTCCTGTAAGAATCTCAGCAAGTGAAGCTTTCCCTAAATACACAGTATCCTCTGCTTTCACTTCATTGCCGCTCTCGTCCTCTAATTTGCTCTCTGGCAGTTCTGTTTCGTCCTGCCCTATCGTTTTACTGTCCACGTCCGTTTCCGTCTCTAAACGGTCGATTTCAGCAGTGTCCACTTCCTGTTTTAACTGTTCTGACATTTGTATTCTCCTTTCTCTATTGCGGCTTCAAAACTCATTCCTCTTTTCAGACGATTAAGTATTGTGCTTCTTGGTATGCCAGTTTCTCTGGACCATTGTGAAATAGTTAAGCTTCTCCCATCCACTGTGTAATGTGGGGTACTTCTCCGATTATTCATTTGAGTAACCGCATCCGCCCATCTGCAGTTTGATGGTTCATAATTTCCGTTCACGTCAATTCTGTCCAAAGTCAGATTATCTGAATACCCATTTTTAAATGCCCAATCTCTAAATGCTCCAAATTCCTGCCACTCATCGCAAACCTTTATTCCTCTGGCACCGTACATCTCGTAAGCTTGATTATTTTTGTTATCACACCGGTATCTCATATGACGCCAGCACTCATATAGACGAGTTCCTTTTCCTCCATGGATTTTGTTGTAGTCATTCTTATGGCAACCACACGATTTGCTTTTTCCGCTTTTCAAGGCAGAAGCTCGAATGATCTTCTTTGTTCCACATTCACATTCGCAAAGCCACTGTGCACTTCTTGCAGCCGGATGATTCTCCGCTCTCTCTACAACAGTCCAATATCCAAACTTTTGTCCTTTTAAATCTTCAAACTTTGCCATGCATCACCCTTCCGCCTGAAATTTACCATCACAAAGCTCTTTGAATGTGTCCAGAAATTCTTTCTCAGTTCCCGTAATTTTTTCTTCTCTCATCTATTCAACAACTGCCTTTCATACTCTGTAAAATCATAGTCCCGCTGATGAAAATTATTAAAACGGTTTTGAGAAGCAGGCTTTGATTTGTCCGCAGCTTTTTCGCTCTCCTTTCGCTCTTGTCTACTCCAATTTCGTACCGCAGCTTTCCAGTCTTGCATTTTATTTTTGCCAATCATCCAGCCTTTGCTTGTGTAAAAATCAATGAATTTTTGTGCATTTATTTCATACCCATTTTCCTGGCAATATACACTCACATTCTCCAGTGTGGGTGGCACAAAGTGTGCCCTTTTTTCCATCTTTACATTTTCATTTACATTTTCATTAACATTTACATTTTCATTTACATTAGGTTTTTCTTTTGTAAAACCAATGGTTTTTAAATCTATAACCATAGGTTTTTCTTTTGTATGATCAGTTTTTTTTTGAGGACGTCCACCGCTACAACCATTGGATTTTCTTTTTATATTTGCATCAATCTGTGGTTTTGCCATATCGAAAATCATCATAAATAGTCCATCTTCTTCCGGTTCTTTTTCATCTAAGCCATAATCCAGAATAGACCATAAAGCTTTTAACTGTTCGTCTGGCGGAAGTCTCTTAATCGCACTGGCAAAGCTGCTATAAAAAACCATACTATCAGGCATTTTTGCCTCCCTGTCTGTCACCTGTGTTTTCGTTAATCGTCACCATATTTTTCTTTTAAAGCATTCAACATGTGACCTGCGTCAATTTCAGTAAGTGTTTTCCAAGTCTTTCCATTGGAATTAATCCAATATTCCAAAGCAACATTGTGTTTCTGCCCAATGCTCTTAATCATTTTGATTTGTACCTCTGTAGCAAGCGGCTCATCACCTGGTACTTCGTTGCTGAACGGCTTATGCTCCTCTTTCAGCCAGAGGTTAAATCCCAACCCTGTATGTATAGCTACACATTTTACAAAGGAACGACACATACTGTTCCAAACTCTCTGCTGACTCATTGAATTATCCTTTACCGGATTCGTTCCATTCATTACCGGAGACTGCATAATATATTCCTTGTCGTCAATCACGACCTTGATTCTAGTCTCATAAGTCCGGTTTATTACACCGTTTTTATCGGTGAATGCAACGTCTGAGTAGTAAAGACTTCCTCCGGTACGTTCATTTGGAATTGGAACGAAATACACATTCTCAGCTCCATTCTCGTGTAGGAGATCAATACATTTCGCCCAGTTCAGGTACAGCATTCCTTCTCTCTTTTCACAGTACGGAAGGACATTGACCTTCCTCATCTCATTAAAGTTCTTTAACATCTCACTACCTCCTCAAATGTTTTCAAAAAAACAATACAGGTTATCTGATCCATCTCCTACAGCCGGTGTAGTTTTTCCTTTTGGAAGCCATCCTTCTGCTGCATGGTACTCAATATGGTCAAGAGAACAGTCAGGATTCTCAAAATCAAGTACATAGCAATTTCTTGATTGAAGCTCCTTAAGTAACTCATTGATGTATTTCATAATTTCCAAAGTAGGTAAACGTTTCATAGTATCTATCTGTTTATTCAATTGCAATCACTTCCTCCCAATTAAATTTTTTCATCTACTTGATTACCTCCTAAATTTGTGATAAAATGACGGTGTTCTTTAAAAAATGAGGCCCAACCTGTTTTTTAAAGTTCTGACCCAAAAGCCTCGGATGCGGATTTATGAGTGCCGTCTACACTTTATAAATCCTTTAAGCGTCTGGGGCTTTTAATATGCATCATCTCCTACGGCGAATCTGACCAGCGCATATATCCACACCCACATGATCGGGATTGCTATCCATTCAGATCCGAGCTCTGCGCTTCCCCTTATTGCGCAAAGCATATCACTCAGATATCCGAAAAAGATAAGGCTGATTGCTGTAGGAACGATGTAAACCATCGACCTTTTCAAGAAGCGAATTCTCTTTTTTATTTTCGCTCTTTTCTTTTTTTTGGAATATTCCTCATACTCCTTCTCATTAAATTCTCGCACCACGGACAGATATATCCGTGTTTTGGAATCTTCTGTAATGTACTGATGTTCCACATTCTTTCGCATATCTTGCACTTTGCGTACATCCATTATCTTGCCTCCTTATCAATTAAGATCAATTCTTTGGCGATAACGCTCTGTAATGCGCATCTGTCCATATCATGCCAGCTGATCGGTACCGAGCTGTTATCCAGCGCATTTAAAATTCTCTCAGCAGTTGTATGATATTTCTTCATATCTTCTGTTGTAAGCAATTTCGCACCTCCTTCATCTATGCTGTCTTCTCTGCATCAATCTGGGTTACAAAAATTCCAAGATCAACACTTTCCATATTGTTCAGTTCCTCCAGAAGCTCTACGTCTGATGTAATTCCATAGTTCTTTTTTAATTTTTCTTTTAATTTTTCTTTAAGGTCCATCAAAACACTTCCTTTTAATTATCTGAATCCGAAATATTAAGATAATCGCTGATTCTTCTTCTGATTTCTATGCTGGTGTTCTTTCCATTTAAAGTTGACGAAAGATAGCATCTGGAACAGCCAAGTTCTTCGGCCAGATCATTGACAGAGATATCATTCTGAATCATTGCTATTTTAGCTTTCTTGCACCAGGGAGATAATTTCTTCTGCATCAAATCTCCTCCCCTCATTTCAAAGATTTTTCAATCCAGTTTTTCAGATTCTGAGTCACCTCATTAACCTCATCCAAGGTTGCTATAATCTTCTCTAAATCCGGCTTTTCGTCCTCTGTAATAACTCCATCTGCTGTGATATCCAACAGAAGTTCTTTCGCTTCATTGATCTTCCGGAATGAGCACAGCGCCCTGAGTGCAATCCTATCAATATCCTGATTCTCGATCTTTGGCATTCCTTTTCCCAGAGGGCACATTTCCCGGCAATAATTACCTTTTAATTCAGGAGCTCTATAGATATCAGCCATCAGAAGCACTTCCTCCGGATAAGGGATAACGCTGCCAAGTTCTATTCGTGCAAGCCTTGTCCGGTCAACACCAAGTTCCTCAGCAGCGCCTTCACGACTGCTCAACCGTCCGTTGAACTTTGCCGCTTCGTATCGTGCCTGGCAAAGCATGTTCTCCGCCGCTTTCGTGGCATATTTCGACATTTTTCTCTCCTTTCTTTAATGCTATTATTTAGTTACAACCTATTAAATTGTGTACTCTGTATTGATATCCAATGCTTTACTGATTGTCTCAGCTAAAGCTGGTGCATATGAAGCGCCATTGATAGTTCGGCTTACATAATTTCGACACATACCAACCTGATCACACAAATCTGTTACTGTCATATCCCTGTCGATTAATGTCTTCTTTACTTCTTTGCACCAAGGGGATAATTTTCGTTTCACAAAATCACCTCCAGTTGTCACAGTAAACATTTGTTATTTACATTTGTTTAAAATTGCTATAAAATTATGGTGGCAGGAAAAATACTGCGAATAAAAATTGATTTCTAAATCAGTAACCTCTTAATAGTTGTGGCGACCATATTTGAGGAATTTTGTTTGCGATTATCTCTGCTACATTTTTTTATTTCGTTTTAAACATTTGTTTATTACAGTTATAATATAATTCAAAATATTGAATTTGTCAATCGTTATTTTGAATTATATTCAAAATTTTGAATTTGGAGGGTATCAATGATTGCAGATCGAATAAAAGAAATATGTGATGCTCATGGTACAAATATGACCTCGCTTTGCAAAGAAATAACCGGAAGTTCTGGTAATACCGCTACATGGAATAAAGACAGGGTTCGTTCCGATTGGCTTCGTGAAATATGTAAAAAGTTATCCGTATCAGCCGATTATTTGCTAGAATTATCTGAAAATCAGCAGATAAATACCGGAATCACTTCGGTCGCAGACTTAACACATCATAAGTATTCCAAAAGTGATCTTGAATGGATAGATAAAATAAATGCATTGCCAATAGAGCTTCAATATGAATTAAACGGCTATTTAAACAGATTATTAGAAGAAGCAGCTAAAGAAACTAAGTTTAAACGGGCAAAATAATAAGCTTCGAGTGGTACCGAAGCAAGAAGGGGAAATAGTTATGAAAAGCAAAACACTTGTTTCTATTTTAGTAGGAAGTATTCTTTTAAATATCTCTACTCTTAACAACTACACTGTGTGTGCAAATAGTGAACTGGCTTCTACTACTGATAATATTGAAACTATAAAAATAACATCCGAAGCCCCAACTCCTTTGATTTGTGATACATCAGCATATACAGTAAGCGTACAACGCATTTTTTATGAAAAAGGAAATTATTCGATGGAGTTTATGATTGAAAATCATTCAGATCAGGATCTCAATTTTGGTTTAGAAAATACCGATGTGGATAATTTCCAGGTTACTATATATTCGGGTGGTTCTCTTATATATGCCGGAAAAAAAGGAATTGCTACATTTCACTTCAGAGAACAAAATTTAACAGAGTATGGTATAAATGATTTCCAAACCGTAAACACGGTTTTTTCAACATTTCCTTTTGGCACTGGAGATTCATATCCTTTGCAAATTCAAAAAGATGCTTTTTCTCGGATATCAGCTCAAGTTCAAAGCGGTTCTGAAGCTGAACTGTCTCAAACAATTAAAGATTTGAAGCAACAGGTTGAAGATTTAAAAAAGGAAAATGCTTCCTTAAAAAAACAATTAGCTGATCAGAATTCTGTATCCGATTTAAAAACTTCATCTACAGGCTCTGATAACGAAAGTGCTCAACGCCTCACCAATGCAACTATATTCAAAGCAGACGTTTATAATGGTGCAGGCACAGAGATTATAGGTAAGAGAGCTTATATTATTATCTCGAAAGATACTCTGAAACAAATTTCTGAAAAGGATTACGCAGATTTTCTCAGCAGCAAAGTAAAAGATAGCGGTTATAACTGGTTCTCTATCATATGCGACGATGGTACAGGTATTTGCTTTGCCGGTTCTTTTACCGGCTTAGGGACATATGGAAAAATCAATAATGATGGAAGTATTACCGAGGCTATTGGTAATATCTCGGCAACCGAACAAGGATACGAATATGAGCCCATTAACTAATCAAAAAGGCAATTAAAAAACAAAGGAATATAAGGTATGGGATTTTCTGATATTTTTAAAATTAAAGATTATAAAAATCAATTGGAAGCTTTGCAAACAGAAAATGAAAATCTGAAAGCATCTATCACGCCAGAAATACAAAATGCAATTTCCCTTCAGGAAAAAATCCAAGAACTGGAATCAATAATAAATTCAAAAAATCAGGAAATCAATAATTTGAATTCTACTATTGAAGCAAAGAAACAGTTACACTCTTCTCTAATTACTACTATTTCTTTAAAGAAAAAAGAAATAGTAGTTCTTGATGACGAAATTTTGGTTCAGGAATATGGTTTGTATAAACCTAGATACTCTTTCGCTAACGCTTTAGGTTATAAGGAAAAGTTAGCTACTATACGTGCATGGCAAAAAGAAATGATTAAAAAGAAAACTGCATTCACAGGAAATCCGAACTGGACTGTAAATGGCAGTATTCAAAAAGGCAAAAAAATGGTATCTGATACCCAAAAGTTACTGCTTAGAGCATTCAATGATGAATGTGATGAATTAGTTTCAAAAGTTAAATATTCAAATATTGATGCCTCATTAAATAAAATAAAGAAATCAGCCGAAACGATTTCTAAACTCGGTGTAACTATGGGTATTTCATTAACTACTCCTTATCTCAATTCAAAAATTCAGGAATTACAACTTGCTTTTGAATACCAAGTCAAGAAACAGCCTGCAAATAAAAAGTCAAGGCTAAATTGAAAGAATATTGAAAAATTTA
>OASZ01000321.1_pt1 | contig 53040 bp, 46 predicted proteins | sample 1501241 | NCBI WGS metagenome assembly OASZ01 (sample SAMEA2579926, study PRJEB22360) | human gut metagenome | biome: human gut; feature: human-associated habitat; material: faeces | place: Denmark | collected 2008/2010 | reverse complement strand
CAATATTAATTTGGTTAAAATGAACAACTTAAAATGTTTTTCAAACACGCTCTAGTGTTTTCCTATTTTTCGGAACAAATTGATAATTGCCAGAAAAATTTGTCTTATAACAGCAAAAATCACAAACATCAGCAAAAATCCTGCAATTCCAAATACGATATCCGCAAAATCCATCGTTCCGCTATCGGAAATCTTCTGACCGATTTCAATAGCAAAAGTAATAACTACGATTACTGTAAATACATAGATAAATGCAATCGCCAGAATATGATTCTCACTCAACAGCTTAAACAATGGATAAATCACCATCAAAATAAGCATTCCCAAAATTCCTATTACGAGAAAGTGGAGCTGCTTGTCTGTAAAGTTTTTCTCGTAAGCATCATTTAGCGACAAAATATAGTTATGTATTTTGGCTACAAAAATAACCATTCCTTCTAACATTCTTTCCATAATGTCTTCCTCCTTATCAAAAAACAAAAAGCAGGCCAAAACCTGCTTTTACTATAATACACTTTGCCTATAGGGTCAAATACTGTCTTTATAGATATTTTCGTAACAACAAAAATCCATTCATAAAATAATATCTGACATTCTCATTTGCATCTGTGTTTTATTTATCCCATTTTGTAAGATTATATGTACGGATTACCCTGCACAAGTCATTCACATAGGAACCAGATGTTGCATAGCCGCCCTTTTTAATAATCTGAAGCTGCTTTTTATAACTTTTTGTCTTTGTAAGTCCTGCATATCTCTTCCTGCTTCCGTTCTTCGCTCCTAACAGGTATGCTGAATGATCTTCGATAGAATCTTCTGCACAGGAATATTTACGGAACTTTGCTGTGATAGAATATCTGCCTCTGCTTCCGTATTCATAAGTACGCTTTGCATAATAGTTTACACCATCCCAGGCGGAGCCAGACCAATTATTACCAGACAAACTGATTTTCATTCCAAAAAGATTATTTCCGTTCTCTGCTAATGTTGATTGTCCCCAGCCACTTTCCAAAATCGCCTGTGCCATTGTTACAGAGGCAAGGATGCCTGTACGTTTATAGTTTGCTCTTGCAAGCGGCCCCATCTTATTGATAAATCTTGTCTTTGCTACTTTGCTCACCTGTGTTGCAGAAGTCTCAATTCCACTACGTACCCCAAGAGTCACAAGCTTAGCACGGCTGCTGTAAGTATATTTTAAACCTAAGAACGCTGCTGCCTGCTTTGCAGGAACAAGCAAATCTCTTATATTACTTTTCTTATATGTAACAAAATACGGTGCAGCTTTTAAGGTCATCTTCTTGCCATTGACTTTTGCATATTTCTTATTTGCATAAAAAATAACTTTGCGCTTTCCATTCTTTACTGTAACAGTGTTACCATTTGCTGTATAAGAAGCATGAATTCCATTATCAGCAAAAAGTGTCTTGCATGGTACATAAATCTCAGAGCCAATCTTAATAGATGGTGTCGCGGACTTATTCGCCATCGTCACAGCCGCTCCGCTATACTTGACATTGATAATGGTTCCTTTTAAGTTCGTAGACTTTCCAGCTTTAATGACTGGAACTTTTGCTGCAGATACTGGTTTACTTAAAATAAACAGCCCACACAGCATCAAAAATGTAAGTAGTGTCTTTTTATGTTTCAATTGTAAACTCCTCTCGTAATAAATGTTGAGCAAATATATATTATTTGTTAACAACTTGTTACAAAATGTATTATACAATGAAAATGTGTACAAAATGAGACTTCTTTGTTTTTTCTGATTCCAATTAATACCACACATATCATGCAACTATAAAAAAGCCAATGAAAGCAAAGAGAGAACAGAACCTATATCTGTGACTTTCGTCGCGGCATGCTGAATGTTCGCTTAAACACTCACATCCAACATTTACTCCCAGGCCACAGATATAGGTTCTGTTCTCTCTTTGCTTTCTGATTTTAAATGGATTACTTGAATTTTATTTCATCTTATTCGCTATAACAGCGTTATCAACATTAAATCTGGTCTAAAGCCTGTGCAAGATCTGCAATTAAGTCTTCTGCATTCTCTAAGCCACAGGAGTAACGGATTAAATCTGGTTTTACTCCACAAGCTTCTAACTCTTCATCATTCATCTGGCGATGTGTTGCGCTTGCCGGATGGAGACAGCAGGTTCTTGCATCTGCAACATGTGTCTCGATTGCAGCAATCTTTAAATGTTTCATAAAGTTCTCAGCCGCTTTTCTTCCGCCTTTTACTCCAAAACTTACAACACCACAGGAACCATTTGGCAGGTATTTTTCTGCTAATGCGTGATATTTATCTCCTTCAAGACCACAGTAATTAACATACATTACCTTTTCATGCTGCTGTAAAAACTGTGCCACAGCCAATCCATTATCGCAATGGCGTTTCATACGCACTTCAAGGCTTTCTAAGCCAAGATTTAAAATAAATGCATTCTGAGGAGACTGCATGGAACCAAAATCTCTCATAAGCTGTGCAGTCGCTTTTGTAATATATGCCCCGCCGATACCAAAACGTTCTGTATAAATGACACCGTGATAGCTGTCATCTGGCGTGCAGAGTCCTGGATATTTATCTGGATATTTTGTCCAGTCAAAGTTTCCACTGTCCACGATACAGCCGCCCAATCCTGCACCATGTCCATCCATATATTTTGTAGTGGAATGTGTGATGATATCCGCTCCCCACTCAAACGGGCGGCAGTTTATTGGTGTTGCAAATGTGTTATCTATAATTAATGGAACGCCATGAGCATGTGCTGCCTTTGCAAACTTTTCAATATCTAATACAGTAAGTGCCGGATTGGCGATTGTCTCACCGAAAACAGCTTTCGTATTTGGCTGAAATGCCGCATTTAGCTCTTCTTCTGTACAATCTGGGGAAACAAAGGTAAAATCAATTCCCATTCGTTTCATTGTTACTGCAAAAAGGTTATATGTTCCTCCGTAAATAGAAGATGATGATACAATATGGTCACCGCAGGAAGCAATGTTGAATACAGCATAAAAAGAGGCTGCCTGTCCAGAAGAAGTAAGCATTGCAGCACTTCCTCCTTCTAATTCACAAATCTTTCTTGCTACCGTATCATTCGTTGGATTCTGTAATCTGGAATAAAAGTATCCTTCTTCCTCTAAGTCAAATAAGCGACCCATTGCCTCGCTTGTCTCATACTTAAATGTTGTACTCTGTACAATTGGAATCTGTCTCGGTTCTCCGTTGCCTGGTGTATAACCTCCCTGTACACATTTTGTTCCCAATGAATACTCTTTCATTTGTTTTTCCTCCATAAATATTATTTTAACCATTCAGTATTATAAGTATTCTTCCCTATTAAACTCTGAATAAGTTATTATCCTTTAATTATCCCCATATCAATCCATAATTGATAATTTAAGATTATTCAGGCACCTGCGAAACAGGCACAGACTTTGCTACGTCATAATAAACAAAAAAGTCCTGCGGGCCTCGCCCAATTTTATAAACTCTCTGATATACCGGATAAAATATTACATCCTTGTATTGTCCCATCTGTTCTTTGTAAAACAAGTCATGTTCCCTATGTTCCTCATCACCATAAATAGTAAATGCATATGGGTATTCCTTTTGAAATGCCTCTAGCTCTCCTTGCATTCCTTTTTGCTTAAGAACCTTTGCATAATTATATAGAAGGAATAGTTTAGAAACTGGCTTATATACTTTACCATCCTGCGTCATAATTGACTTTGGAGCCTTGCCATCATACTGAAAATTCTCTGTTCCAATCCTTCTTAGCTGCTCCATTCCCTCTTTTATATTTCCTGCGAAAAGAAATACAACCGACTGATATGCCCGGCAGATATTTATGTACGGGATATCATGAGGCAGATGATACAGACATTTTTCAATTAATTGTCCATTCCAATGGATATACTCTTCCATAAGTCCTTCTTTATCTTCTATTCCACGTTCTTCTACAATATATGGAAATAGAAAATGAAGCATTTTCTCATACATCACTGCATCCCGGTCATCATAATGAATCCGGCGGATATAAGTATCATACTGCTCACGGTCAAATATTTTTTCTTCTAAAAATTCCATCTCTAAAAGTCTCCCTCACAGGCATAGCTTCCAAGAATCTTTAAATATGCTGTCTCCTGAGAAAGCTGGTAGATTAATGCACGAATCTCTTTCGTATCAATATTGGCATTCATTTCTACAAAGAACTTATAATTCCAACTATTATCTTTCCAGAATGGCCGTGAATGAATCTCTGTAAGGTTCACGCCATAATCAGAAATCATTGATAAAATACTACTGATACTGCCGCTATGATTTGGACATTCAAACATTACTTTTACTCGGTTATGGGATGGGAGAACAACCAGCTTGTCTGTAAATGTTACTACTTTACGGCGCACACCGCCATCTTCCTGTACTTTACATTGTGTAATATATAAATCTTTTTCCGCAAGCAGATTATGAAGTTCATCGGATACACCGATTCCCACTTCCTCAATAATACCAATTCCAGCATCTGCCTTGCCCTCTTTGATATAATTTCCAATCTCTTCATAAGAAGACACCGTAATTACCTTATCTTTTGAAAAATCTTCACAGATGTATAATTCCTCTTTTACCATCGCCGGTTTCAAAATGACTGCCGGCATCTTACTATATTCAAACGGAAAGCACTGACGAAGTTCTAAAGTTCTGCCATATTGATACTTACGGCTTACTTCCATAATTCGCTTGATAAGAGCAGTATATTCTCTTACTAATTCTGGCTTCATTCCCTCGGTCTGCTTCTTAATGATAATCTCTTCTCTATCCGGTTTGTAAATTTTATCTTCTGTCTCTGCCTTAATGCAGGCAACCTGATCTGCTAATGTCATACGCTCCACAAAAAGCTTGCGGATTTCTGCATCTACACGGTCAATATTCTTTCTTACATCTGATAAATCCATATATATATTCTATCCCTTCTTTTATTTTTAAGCATTCTGCAAAATTATAATAATTATTCAGAACATGTTTACCAAACTATATTTTTAACATTTTTTACACATGCTTACTTCGCCATGTGAATTTTAAAATAAATTTTCAAAAATATTCTCTTCTCTAAATAATTACCTATTATAAAAAACAGGGAACCAGTTTTTAACCAGTTCCCTGTTAGTATATCATACTTCTTTCATTTTGGTTATATGTAAACTTAATTCATGCGAAAAAGTGTCTCCACCGCTTTTTCTTTAATGATTAACTTCGCATGTTCTGATAAATAATACCCTTCTAATCTCTGATTTGAACATTCTGCCCCATATTCTTCTGCTGTTATCATGAACGTGATAATCTGAGAATTATCCATCTCTACTGGAAACTCTACCAGTAAAATATACTTATCCGCTTTCTTATAAAGGCTTGATGGAATAAAATAATCTTTATTCAAAAGAGAACAGAAATCCATCAGATTATGAAAATTATCAAATATAAGCTTCTGTGCCGGAATATGTGGTCTTACTGCCTGCTGTTTTTTTTCTTTGTCTGTCATTGTGGAACCAGATGGCTTAGTTGGTGCCGATTGCTGGTAAGATACTTCTGAAGATGTATTTTGCACATTCTTTGCTGCTTCTTCTGTATCCTTTTCACTTTCACTAGTATTCCCCATACACACATCATGAAGATCTCTTGCTAAAGATTCAAACTCCCGCTCCTTCTCTTCCCCTGTCATAGAATAGATACTGTCAATTCTGTCATCAGAAATCCGTTCTCTCAATGCTGTGGTCATCTTCTTAATCTGGTCTAAATCCCTGTCTATCGCCACATCCTGAAAAGTACAGCTAATTGTAATCAGAAACTGTTCGGATGGTAGTGCTCTGGCAATATAATTCTGCACCCCATTCTCTGTATTCCATTCAATATAATTCTTAGAATCTGCGATAACGGCATTCAAAAATTCTTCCATCTGCTCATTATCTTCACCAAGTTCCTTTAAATCAAAGCCCATCTGCCCTATCTCTTCCTTATTAATAAGGCATCGTATGGTCTCATCATCTATTTTCCAAAAAAACATGTTATCCCTTCTTTCGAGGCTTTTTATTCTGCCTAATTTTATTATACAGATATTATTAGCCATGTCAAGGGACGAGTGCCAATTTTGAAAGCAAGTTTATCTTCCTCTTTTCTTTATTCATTTTCCATAATACATTTATAGAGTTCTTCTGCCAACTTTTTATGTGCCTCTGGCATCAAATGTAGCGAATCCACCTTCGATGATTCTATCACTTTTGCCGCATTAAAGAAAATACAATCATATTTTTTAGCGATTTTCTCGTAGAAAACTGGAAGCTCCTTTGAACGTTCAATTGCATCCTCATCAAATGACCGGGCAAATTCTGAAGTTGCAATATCTGCCCCAATCTCTGGCGGGGATACCAGAATTACTTTCGGCATGAAACCTTGTTTTTCTTTTGTAAATTCTTTTATAATACTTACTAACTGCTCCGCTCCATCTGCAATCTCTTTTGCTGATGCGTGAAACATTCTTTTTAAATCATTACTTCCAAGCATCATGATCACAAAATCAATTGGTTTATGCGTATTTAGGCAAGGCTTTAAATAGCCAAGTCCTGCTTTCCATGGTTCGGCAATATCTTCAAAAACTGTTGTTCTTCCATTACAGCCTTCTTCTATGACTGCATATTGTTCACCAAGCAGCTTTTGTAATACACCTGTCCAACGTACATCTTTTGGATAACGCAAACCATTTACCGGATTATAACCGTATGTGTTTGAATCTCCATAGCATAAAATTGTTGTCATTCTAGCACCCCTACTTTACAACTATGTTCCTTTGTCTGTTTATCGTAACCTATCCCTACCGCAAGAATTCGTCCTGTATATTTAGGCTGTTCTTCTAACTTTCCCTGAAAAGTAACTCGTCATACTTTAGCATAAGCTCTTTATTTGGAATAAAAACCTGTCCATTATTATAGGTAAGCAATCCATAAATTACCATTGCAGAATAAATCTGATTTTTTGTTTTTAATTCCATTGATACCGCCGCAAAATCTCCTATTTTCGCATTAACCCTCTCTCCAATCACCATCAACGCCAAATCATTTCTAATATTTTTTATATCATTTCTGACATAATAAAAAATCTCATCATAAGGTCCGGAACTTGTCCAATAATTTGAAAGCTGGTTATCGAACAAAGCACATACTATAGAGCGCGGATTATATATTCTTCCTCTTGCCGCTGTACAATATCCATCATACCATTCTCGCAGCTCCTCCTTAATGCAACATTCTTTCTCACAAAAAGCGGATAATATCGGTTTTTGTAAAACAGCTTACAGAAATATCTTTTGTACATTTTTCATTTATTTAAAAATAACGTATCATTTTTCTCACCGATTTACAATACATTTTGTCAAAATGGTCGATTATATGACACTTTTGGTAGAATAATATAGGAAAAATCGCTTGACAAAAAATAATAATGATTTTTATGGAATATATTTACTTTTCATCTTTTATATGGTAATATATATTTTGTCATAGTAAAATAGCAACACCTATAGTATAATAATAAAGAAGCAGATACCGATATTTCTTCTGTAATAAAGTTTAACAACCATGCAGAAACTGTACAGCGAATCTTAGATGTTGTCAGAAAAACTGCGAATGGAACAGACTTTATCATCTGGAGTTTAGAGAATCAGGAAAAAATTCATTATTCCATGCCACTCCGGCACATTATAGCCGATGCATTAATTTATCTCAAAGAATATAATGAATTATCTGCCAAAAATAAAAGAGAAAAGAGCTATAGCTCCTCCGGTGAATTTTTATCCGGACTGACCAAAACAGACCGACTACATCCTGTAATTGGTCTATGCATATACTATGGAGAAGAAAAACGGGACGGTCCAACTAACTTGGTACATATGATTCAGGTAACCGATGATTTAAAACCTATGATATCTGACTATAAAATGAACCTGTTACAAATACGAAGCAGTGAACATTTTCAATTTCAAAATAATGATGTTCAAACCGTATTTGATATGGTACGCCTCATTTATGAAGAAGACTATACTAACTTTAACAAACGATACAAAGATAAATCCATACCTGCTGAATTAGGCTTAACAATTGGCTCTATCGTCAATTCACAGCGAATCATAAATCAGTCATTAACTATGGAAGAAAAGGAGCGTGAGATAGATATGTGTAAAGCTTTAGAGAACTTAGTTAACAACAGCAAACTTGAAGAGAAAAAAGAAACGGTTCTTCGCCTTTCTGATATGGGAATGCCCATTGAACAAATTGCACAAGCAGTAAAAATTGCAGTAGAAGATGTTCAAAACTGGATACAGGAAAGCACACAGCAATAACATAACAGAGAATAAAAAACATGAATCAACAAACAATAGACGCAATCAACACACTTGGAAATTTTTGTGGAAAAAGGGATATAGAAGAACTTACTTCTTCTGCTCTTACAGAAAAATATAACACCCCACAGGCAGATATTTTTGTCCTTTTCGGTGGCAGTATCATTTGCGGTGGAGATGTACTTGCCCAAAAAATTCGTGAGGAATTAAATTGAATGTACAGCCACTGTATATACTATCTGCCGGATTGCACTAAGAATACGAGAAAAAGAGCCAGCAAAAAAAATCCTATTTTGTGACTTTGTGCTGTGGAATTTTGACCATAGAAACTTCGGATTCGTTTTTCCGAAGTTTCTGCTTTATTGGGCAAAATGGAACGTTTAGCACAACGGAACAAAATGGGATTTTTTTACTGGCTCTTCCCTAAATTCTTCTAGCAATCCGGTTATAGATTTCTTCTCAGTGGCGTCTCCCTTGCCTGCGGCAAACCAGAATTTACGGAATTAGCAGTCCATAAATCAGCATAAAATATTCTGGAAGTTTTCCTTCTTCCACCCACTGTAATTCCTGCTTAAGATACTTCGTTACCGTTTTGCCAACATTGCCTCCCAATGATTCTATTGAATAACGCATTTTATCCTGAAAACGGCAAGGTTTACCAGACAAACGTGTACACTCTGCATTTTTACAATGTAAACAGGCTCCGCTACTTAAAGAAACACTTCCAGGATATTCCTGTTCTAACTTTAAGATTTCCTGTTCTAATTCTTCTTTATATGGGAGAAGAAACTCTTCTGTTATTTTCCATTGTTCATTTTTAATATAGGACTGGCTTGTAAGTTCTTTAGGCAAATATAATTTTCGCCCTATAATTTGAATTTTGCGATATTTGTTCCAATAATCTTTTTCCACATCAAATGTATACGGAGGGCAGCACCATAGTTTCCCATAGTTCGAGCATTCTTTACAAAATTCAAGGAATGTTGCAACATCCACGCATTCTTTCATATATTCTTCTACAGGAATCTCTGCCTGGAAATTCTCTATTTTCTCAGCAACATATTTCTTCTCTTTCATTGTTTAACCCCCTCTTTCATCAACTGCTTTTCCTTTTAAAATACACTAATTGAGTTTTTTTATCAAGCGATTGGCAAACAATACTTTTTAAACACATTCTAGAGAAACTCTTTTCTCAAATGTTCTTTAGGAGGTTCTATCTCATTAGCAAGAGTATGTTCCGTTAACTCAGAAAGTATCTTAATCTTCCTATTCAACATCGGCCGCATACAGTTTGGAACATGTTCCTGATGAGCCCTGTGAATCGCCACGCATTCCTTACAATTTCCATGATAACGACAGGCTTTCTTACAGGGACAATGATCTTTATCTTTATATTCTTCACGAAACTCTGAAGCAAACTCCTCCTGCAGTTTTAATCCTTCTGCTCTGTTTCCTTCATGAAATTTCTTCATAGCAGCAAGTTCTTTGGGATTATTCTCAATAACCATAGTAGCCTCCTATTACTTTGCTAATTTTTCTACTTCAAAAATATTATAACATACAATTTCTGATTTGCCGAGACAGACGAGACAGACGAACTCAGGGAGATCAGTTGGAAGGATTTGAGGAAGAAGAATGGAGATATAGAATATCCGGGAAAGTAAATTCTATTGAAAAATGCTTTCTACGAATGGTTTAAGCGTCAGGTCTTCAGAACTTTAACTCCTCGGAATGCCATAACCATCTGGAGCCTTCCTCAAATTCTCCAAAAATAAATTCTGAATTTGCGACAACTGCCAAAGACAGCTCCCAAAGAGAGACAATACCCTATATTTGTGGCCTCGGAGCAAAGGTTGGATGTGAGCGTTTTAAGCGAATATTCAACCTGCAGCGACTAAAGTCACAAATATAGGGTATTGTCTCTCTTTGGGAGCGTCTCCTTTGCTGCGCAAATCAGGATTTACTGAAATAACGCTGTGGAGTAATATCTGTCTCCATTATCTGGAAGAAGCACTACAATCGTCTTTCCTTCATTCTCCGGACGTTTGGCAACTTCTACGGCTGCATATAATGCTGCTCCTGAAGAAATACCTGTAATGATTCCCTCTGCTTTTGCAAGTTCTTTTCCGTATTCGAATGCTTTTTCATTCTCTACTGGGAAAACTTCATCATAAATCTTTGTATTTAATACATCTGGAACAAATCCTGCACCAATTCCCTGAATCTTATGTGCACCGCCATGTCCCTGTGATAATACAGGAGAGGTTGCTGGCTCGATTGCGATGACTTTTACATCTGGATTCTGTTCTTTTAAATATTCTCCGATACCTGTAACGGTTCCACCTGTACCAACACCTGCTAAGAAGATGTCTACTTTACCTTCTGTATCGTTCCAGATTTCCGGTCCGGTTGTTGCTTTATGTGTTGCAGGGTTCGCTGGGTTTACAAACTGTCCTGGAATAAAGCTTCCTGGAATTTCTTTTGCAAGCTCCTCTGCCTTTGCGATAGCCCCGGACATTCCCTTTTCTCCTGGAGTCAGAACGATTTCTGCTCCATAAGCTTTTAAAATATTTCTTCTTTCTACACTCATTGTCTCTGGCATAGTAAAGATAGCTTTGTAACCTTTTGCGGCTGCGATTGCTGCTAAACCAATTCCTGTGTTACCGGAAGTAGGCTCGATGATCGTTGCGCCTTCTTTTAAAAGACCTTTCTTTTCTGCGTCTTCGATCATTCCGTTTGCGATACGGTCTTTTACACTTCCTGCTGGATTAAAATATTCAAGCTTTAATAATAATGTTGCTTTTAATCCTAACTTTTTCTCTAAATTTACTGCCTCAACTAAAGGTGTATTTCCAATCAATTCCTGAATTCCTTTATAAACCTTTGCCATGATAAGCGCCCCCTATTATTCTGCTACGGCTTTGAAAGCTTCATCTAAGTCTTCAATGATATCGTCGATATGCTCTGTTCCGATAGATAAACGGATTGTGTTTGGTTTAATTCCCTGATCTGCCTGCTCCTGCTCATTAAGCTCTGCATGAGTTGTAGATGCCGGATGGATTACAAGAGATTTAACGTCAGCTACGTTAGCAAGCAAGGAGAATAATTCCAGATTGTCGATGAACTTTCTTGCTGTCTCTGCATCACCTTTGATTTCAAATGTGAAGATAGAACCTGCACCGTTAGGGAAGTATTTCTTATATAATCTCTGCTGTTCAGGATCTTCAGATACAGAAGGATGATTAATCTTCTCCACCAATGGCTGATTCTTTAAGTATTCTACAACTTTCAGTGCGTTCTCTACATGACGCTCTACACGTAAGGAAAGTGTTTCTAATCCCTGTAAGAAAATGAATGCATGGAGTGGAGAAAGTGTTGCTCCGGTATCTCTTAAAAGAATCGCACGAATTCTTGTAACAAATGCAGCAGGTCCTGCTGCATCTACGAAGCTGATTCCATGGTAGCTTGGGTTTGGTTCTGTGAGCTGTGGGAACTTACCGGATGCTTTCCAATCAAACTTACCACCGTCTACGATAACACCACCGATACTTGTTCCATGTCCGCCAATGAACTTAGTTGCAGAATGGATAACAATATCTGCACCATGCTCTAATGGTCTTAAAAGGTAAGGTGTTCCGAATGTATTATCAATTAATAATGGAATGTTATGTTTGTGAGCGATTTCTGCTACTGCTTCGATATCTGTTACTTCAGAGTTTGGATTACCAAGTGCTTCGATGTATAAAGCCTTTGTGTTTTCCTTAATTGCTGCTTCGAATTCTTCTGGTTTTAAAGGGTCAACGAATGTTGTCTCTACACCGTAATCTACTAATGTATGAGCAAGTAAGTTATATGTTCCACCGTAAATGTTCTTAGCTGCTACGATGTGGTCACCTGCTAAAGCTACGTTCTGGATTGCGTATGTTACTGCTGCTGCTCCAGAAGCTGTTGCTAATGCTGCAACGCCACCTTCAAGAGCTGCAACTCTCTGCTCGAAAATATCTACTGTAGGATTTGTTAATCTTCCGTAAATATTACCTGCATCTTTTAAACCGAAACGGTCTGCTGCATGCTGTGAATTGTGGAATACGAAAGAAGAGGTCTGGTAAATAGGTACTGCTCTCGCATCTGTTACAGGATCTGCACTTTCCTGTCCAACGTGTAACTGTAATGTTTCAAATTTAAAATCTCTATCCTTATATGTTTTCTTTGCCATTTTTTATCCTCCATATATTATGTACTCTTTATATTTTAATCTTTAAATTTCTAATTAAATATTCTCTTTACAACAACAGCAGCACATACACATTCGATCGTCCTTATGTATGAATTTTCTCTTTGAAGTTACTAAATTCATGTCTGCCACCTCTCTTTGTTTTGTGTTTCTTTGTTTCATGGGCTTATCATACCAGAAGTATCCTACTATGTCAATAGGAAATATATGATTTTTTATTTTTTATTCCTCTTCCTGATAATAGAACTTTCCACGAATTCCTTTCGAACCAAAATAATTGATAAATGCATCCGGGTCTTCCTTTTTAATATCCATGATAACTACTCTTGTCGCATCTGAGTTCACCACGCTATAAAGCATCGCTTTTTCTTCATTCTTATAACATCCAACGCCCTTAAATAAAGTTGCATCATGATTCGTCTTTTTCAAGATAATATTATAAACTTCATCCGGCTTCTTCGTAATAATAAACAAAGTATCTTTATCATATCGTTTATACATCATATTAATCATCTGTGTGGATGCATACTGGAAAATAATAGAATATAATGCCACATTCATACCATAAATACATCCTGCAATCAAAAGAACGGCTACATTTCCCATGAAAATATAATTCCACACACTGATTCCCTTTTTCTTAGAAATAATCATACTGATAAAATCCGTTCCACCGCTTGTCGCATGGCTATTTAAAATCAGTGCAATCAAAACGCCATTAATAATTCCACCAAAAATCGCAATTAATAATAAATCATCTGTAATAAAATGAGATGGAATCATATCGACGGCAATACTCATTACAAAAATACAAAGAACCGAACGAAGTGTATACTTTTTACCAACTACCCGGTAACATATCGTTGCCGGAACCGCATTAAGAAGAATACTGAATAATGAATATGGCACACTAATATGTAAAAATGTCCTGCAAATATGCTGTAACAGCAGGGAAATTCCAGTTGCTCCACCTGGAAGCAGATTTCCCGCATTAACGAAAACATTAACGTTTATCGCATACAAAATCGAGGCAATGATAACCACAATCGAATCCTTCACATCTCTGCGAATCTCTAACTTATGATACATTTCCTCTCCCATCCTCTGTTTATCAAGAATCTCTGAATCCGAAACCAGTTCCTCTTTGAGTTCTTCTTTTAAATCTTCTCTCAATTCTTTTATTGGTACTTTCTTCATATAAATCCTCCAATCAAATGTATTTTCTCTTTTACTGAATCCCATTATAATACACAATCTCTGTGTTTGATACCTATTTTCAGAAAAATATTCTGTTAGAAAATGCATATTTTTTTCTACACTATGAATACTAAAGTACAAACGAGCCAGCGAACCTTGTAATATATAAAAATGCTTCGTATCACTGCGTCCAAACTGCTCAACCGCAATTTGAACTTGCTCTAAGGCGCATTTTTATATATTACAAGGTTCGCTGGCTCTGTTTACTCCAATCCTATAAATCCGTTAAAAGATTGGGGAACGCAAACACGCTCTAGCATTAAATTTGTAATTTCACCTCTCCAGCCAGAGGGCGTCTCCCTTGCCTGCGGCAACTCAGAATTTAAACCTTCACCCTTTCTGCAGTATCTTTTTCTATTGCGATTCTTTTTCCATTGACCGATACAATTACATTTCCAAAATAGGAAGCAATCACACTTACCTTTGCTCCCTGTACTAACCCCAGTTTTTCTAATAATGACATCTTCTCGTCACTGCAGATATTCCACTTGATGGTATACAGTGTGTTTAAAGATGCATCTACTAATGAATACATGAATAATCCCCCTTCTCTTTTTATACTATTCTACCACAGAAATATTGTTAATACAATTATAAAAAAAGATGTTTTTTATCAGAAAATTATTGAAAGTTTTATGTATTGTACATTTATTAGAAACAACTAATTGAGGTTATGTGTTTATACTTTGTATTGTATAAACAAAGTATAATAAAACATTTTGTCTTAGAGCGTGTTTGAAAAATCATTATTTTAAATCCACCGAATACGCTTCTTTTTCATTTGTAAGCAGTAATTTCTTCTGGTATATCTAATTCTCTATAGATATCCTCCTGCAAATGCAAAATGGAGCATTTAGCACAACGGAACAAAATCAATAAATCTTTTAGAGGTTCTTCATAATTCTTCTAGCAATCCGACCATCACTTTTCTGTAGCGGCGTCTGCTTTGCCAACTCTACAAATCAAAAGTTTTTATTCTACATTTTTCAATGCCTCATCCATCGGTACTTTCTGAATCTTCCGATACTCAAGCAATGCGACTACCGCATAAGTTACCAGTCCGATTACAAACATTTTGACATAAATCTTTGGGTCAATGTATAGGGCAATCCATCCAGATAAGCTCTGAAGCATCATCTCCCGGAAGATGCCTTTCATCAATATGGTTTCAACTGGAAAGCTTAAGAGCAGGCACAGCACGACAACGAGTGATGTTGACAGGATGTAAAGTCTGCTGATTTCCCCATTGCTGTAACCAAGTATTTTTACCATAGAGATAGACTGGGCATTTTTTTCGATGATAATTTTTGAGAGCAGGTAAATAAGTACTAAAAATATGGCGATGGCAAATCCATTAATCAGTCCCATCATATTTCCCATGGATACATCTAATTGGCGGGAAATTTTTGTTAAGGCATCTAAGTCGATGACGGAGCCGATATATTTACTACTGATGTCGGTTATTTTGGTATCAGAGAAGTAGCCGCTGTAATAGTCAGAGCCGAGGTCAAATATACGGTTTAACTGATTCTGGTTCATAAAAATACAAAGGCCTCCATTATACTCATAAATACCTTTTACCCGGAAGGTATACTTATCTTTTTCGTATTTTTCTTTTAAAGTGATCATATCTCCCGGCTGCAAGGAAAATTTATCTGCATAGGCAGAAGAAATATACGCATCGGCTGTGACCTTACTATCTGCCTGTAAATCTGCTTTTTCATCTTTTAAATTAATTTTAACGTATTTACTATCGGACTTCACACCATATAAAGTGACTTCTTCACTCTTAAAGGTTTTCGGTGTTGTGTTTAACGAGTACGCAGAAAATTCTTCCGCATCTTCATTTTCTGTTTTTGCTCCAAGCGAATACTCCAGCAAAGAAAATAAACTGGATATTTTATTGCCGCTCATTGCACTGGTCGGAACAGAAAGCATGTACTGGTATTTGGCCAACATATTGTTCTGAATGTCTGTCTGATAGTGGTCAAGTACAGAGGGCAAAAGTAATCCAAAAAATAATAATAAATTTGCAAAAACAATTCCGACAAACAATACAATATAATTACTAAAGTTCTGGAAAATAACACGCAGTCGGAATCTTGAAAAGATATTGATTCTCGAGCTTAAGCGCAATGCTCTTTTTTGCTTTTTCCTGCTTAAGTCTCTTCGTAAAAATTTAAGCGGCGGCAACTTTAACTTGCTGCGCAGTATGCCGTAATTGACAACAAGCATAATCAGTACTGGGACAACCGTTGTAAGTAAAAAGGCTTTCGCATTCCAGACTGTGACATAGGTTGGCAGGCTATAACTTCCATAGTACATTCCTGCACAAACATTTTTAAAGATGGTATAACCTAAAATATTTCCGACAACCGCTCCGATAAGAGTTACAAAAACTGGCATGGACATATAATGCCTTATCAATTCATTTTTCGTATAACCAGATGCACGGAGTGTTCCGATGACTCCGGCTTCCTTTCGAATCGTATTACTTGTTGTGATTCCAAATACAAATGCCATAATCACCATGACAATATAGAGAAGTACAATGATCATTGCTTCATCACTTCCCATATCATCTCCTGTAAAATGAATCGCCTGATTAACATACTGTGGAATAAAACTCTCTAACGTGATATCTTTTCCGATATCTTCCATGAAATCTTCTGACCTTTTCTTCTCCTCCTTTTCGTTCTTTGGCTTTTTATTATATTTCCATGCGTAATCATAGGTAAGCTGGCTTTCATTAAAAGAAGAAAATTCTTCCTTTGTGACAATGCCCACACCGAACTTTATCGCATCAAACATTGTATCATTATTATTCTGGAACAAGGCACTGTAATCAGACAAGGCAACAAGACCAGTAATTTTCCATGTCTTCTTTCCACTTTTTAATGTATCTCCAACAGATAGTTTATTATTATCTGCATACATTCTGTCAATGGCGATTTCTCCGATTTCTTTCGGCATTTTTCCCTTCATGAGACAGACTTTATTTACCTCTTCCCTGTTTTTAAAAATACGAAGAGTACTTCCATTAGAAAGAGCTTTCTCTACATAAAAATTTTCATAAAGTTTTACGCCATAGCCTTCTATTGTTTCCTGCTGATTTTTATAAACTTTTTCTTCTGTGGCAAAGTTTCCATCCTCTATATTATATTTTTCAAAACTGTTATCATAGGCAGTCAGCATACTTCCATCTGCTACTAAAAAGCCGGAAACAAACCCAATCGTTGCTACCATCAAAATAAATACAACAAGATACTTTCCCATTTCCTGCCGTAGTTCCCGAAGAAGCCTTTTTCTTAAAGGATTTTTCATATCTCGCTCCTCCTACCACTCCAGTTCCATCGCCGGAACTTTCTGTTCATTCGTATAATTCTTTCGAATCATACCGTCTCTTAACTTGACAACTCTGTCTGCCATATCTTTTATCGCATCATTATGAGTAACCATAACGATTGTATTGCCATACTTTTGATTGACCGTCTCAATAAGGCGTAAAATATCTTTTGATGTATTATAATCTAACGCTCCTGTTGGCTCATCACAAAGCAAAATATCTGGATTCTTCACAATTGCTCTTCCGATTGCCGTTCTCTGCTGCTGTCCACCAGAAAGCTGGTTCGGCAATTTGCGCTGATGCTCATAAATACCAAGTGTATGTAACAGTTCATCCACATCAAGCGGCTTGTCACTCAAATATGCACCAACCTCAATATTTTCCCTCACTGTAAGATTCGGAATCAGATTATACATCTGAAAAATGTATCCGAGATGCTTTCTTCGGTATAAAGACAGCTTCTTCTCTGTCATATCTTCGATACGCTCTCCATCAATTGTAATACTGCCTGAATCCGCTCCATCAATCCCACCAATAATATTTAACAACGTAGACTTTCCAGAACCAGAAGGTCCAAGAAGAACACAAAACTCTCCCCTCTCAATCTCCAAATCAATCCCTTTTAGCACCTCAATCCGGCTGTCACCCATACCAAAAGACTTTTTAATCTGTTTTATTTCCAAAAACATAAACTCAAACTCTCCTCTTAACTTTCTTTCCTCTATTTCAAATAAATTTATGTTAGCCCCAAACAGCCTGCATTAGGTGTTCCTATTTCTTATGCATTTATACTAACATATTTATTCTTCTTCTATTTTATGTTAGTTGTAACTTACTAAAATGTCAATAAGTTTTTTGATAAATCAATACTTGAGTCGAGATTCGAGTTCTCCCTGAAAATCTTTAATTTTCTTGAAAAGCCAAGAAACAGAACCCAAAAGAAGCTGCATACCGCAGATGTAATCTCAATTCTGCGCGAACATAGTATCGTTAAAAGTTTCTCCTTGCAAATATTGATTTTGTGACTTTGTGTTTTTTACAACTGAGTCAAAATCAATATTTGCAAGGAGAAACTTTTATAAGATACTTTTCTCACAAAATTGAGAGATACATCTGCGATATGCAGCTTCTTTCAGGTTCGTCTGTCTATTTAGAAAAATTAAAGTGTTTTCAACACTTCCATTACACCATTTTCATCGTTGGTCTTCTCTGTTACATATTTTGCTAATGCTTTTAAGGTAGGATGTCCGTTTTTCATACAGTAACTTTCGCCGCAGCTTTCTAACAGAGACATATCATTTAAATAGTCACCAAATCCCATAGCTTCTGTATGTGCAATGCCGTACTTTTCACATATAGCTTTGATTGCATTCCCCTTGCTTTCTGTTTTGTTGGCAATGTCAATCCAGCTTGCTCCGGATAATACGGCTGTAAGTTTCTCACCGATATTTTCAAAATATTTCATGGATTCTTCAGCTTTTTCTTTCTTAAAATAGATAGCGACCTTTACGATTGTATCATTGTCTGCCACTTTTCTTAAATCTTCTACAATCTGTCTTCTCTCGTAGTACATTTCTACATTATAGTAGATTTCCTCATCCACATCTTTTTTTGTTATGTAAGCAGACTTCGCACCGCAGATAACAGGTGTTGCATAAGGTACTTTATCTATGATATCAAGACATTTTAACACGTCCTGCTTGTCTATCTCATCTTTAAAAATAATCTCGCCTTTTTCGAAAACAAGCCCTCCATTTTCTGCAATAAATGCAAGGTTATCTCTGATTGGAAGAAAGTCTCTTTCTAATGTATAGTACTGTCTTCCGCTGGCAATGACTGTCTTTATCTCTGGATGACTTTTTACCCACGGAATAAATTCTTCCGGCATTTCTTTTTTACTGTTAAGCAAAGTTCCATCCATATCTACGGCTACTAATTTTATATTCATCTGTTCTCCTTATCGTAATCTTTAACGTAATCCCTAATTAAATTTATCTATTTCCTAAATCAATCCCTGTTCTTTGCAATAATGATAAATGCCATCTTCTGCAACATGTCCGCAGATTGCATCGGCAACTGCTTTTACATCATCGGTTGCATTGCCCATTGCAACACCAGTGCCTACAGCTTCTAACATTTCAATATCGTTTGTTCCATCACCAAAGGCGATTGCATTCTCTTTATCTAAATGATAATAGTCAAGAATTTTTCTTACGCCGACACCTTTGTTTCCATTTGCCGGTGTAATATCTGCCGCTCTTGTCCACCATGCAGTAATTCTCGCACCGTCGACATCTCTTAAAATGTCTGCATATTCTTCTTTATAACAGCCGACCATCATCTGGTAAACTTTTTTATCCATGAGTTTTTCAAAATCAAAGTTATCAAGGACATTTACTTTACTCTTTGCAATGGCAAAATAATCTGCCAAATCTTTATCACAACCGTTTGCACCGCCGCCTTCTACTCCGGCAAGGAACACCGAGCGATGGATTTCCGATGCATTCTCAACAATTGCCTTTACATCTTCTTTTGGGATAGGATTTGAAAAAATAACCTCATCCTTTGTATAACAATAAGACGCATTATAAGATAAAAAGACATCAAAATCAATTCCTGGAAAAGATGGAACAAGATATGGGCCGCGTCCTGTTGCCATACATAAAATAATTCCATTCTCTTTCAGGTGTTTTAATGTCTCGATCATCGCAGGGGTGATTACCTTTTTTTCCATATCAACTAACGTTCCATCTACGTCAAAAAAAGCAATCTTTATATCTTTTGCAGAATCTTTTTTCATATATTCCTCCACTATATTCTGTAATTTTTCTTTTTATAACACACCCCTACTATTCTACAGCTTTATGTTTTTCTGTCAAGGTCAAATTATCCGATGAGCAGCTTTCGAAGCTCTCTGCGCCGTTCAATTTCTAACTTGGAAAAGATACGGGCAATCACATTTTTCACATATCCATAGGAATAATTCATCTGTTCCGCAATCTCACGGTTTTCCATTCCCTGTGCAACTGCCAGCGCAATCTTCCATTCAATTGGTGTCAGCTTCTTTTGTATTTCTCCACGATTTTTTTCAATTGCTGCATCTGCAAAAGACTTTCCTGTTTCTTTTGCGCTTCTTTCAAGATGCATTTCGACTCTGGCAAGCAGGACCTCTTTTACAAAAGGTTTTACAATATAGTCTACTGCTCCTGCCTTTAACCCTTTTACTTCATAATCTGACTCCGCAAATCCAGTGAGAAATATTACAGGAATATCCTGACAATTCGGAATAGATTTCATTTTTTCCAGAGTCGTATATCCATCCATTTCCGGCATAGCGATATCTAACAATATCAAATCCGGCACAACACCCTTTTTTAGTAATGTAATTGCCTGTTTTCCGCTTTTCGCTACGCTAACCGTATAAATACTCGACAATATTTCTTCTGCTGTTTTTAATAAGATTAAATCATCGTCTACAATTAATATGCTATTTTTGCCCATTTCTGTCCTCCCATTCTGTCGTAACTTTATTCGTCCAGTAAGTACCTTTCATAAGTGATTCTGCCTGTTCGAACTCCAAATTCTGCACCGATTTTTGTACCTGTCCCAAAATCTTCTTTTTCTTTGGATTCTTTTCTAAAGACAACAATTTCTCCAGCTGTTCTTCTGCATATTTCCCTTGATATTTTCCTATTGCCTCCAAAATCCTGTCATATGTTTCCTCATATAACTTCCCCTGATTTACTTCTTCTGTCATCTCACCGTATACCTTCTGTTTCCCATTCTCTTTTTCTTTCTTTTCTGATTCCAGAAGAAATTTTTTTGTATTCTCTAAGAAAAAAAACATCCCATCTAACGCTCTTTCCCACTCAAAAAACAAAAGAGGAATCGCCTTTTCTATATAGCTTTCATCCTGCATTTTCCCTCTTATTTCAAGTGAAGCGGCTAATTCATAAAGTGACATTGCTCCAATCGCGCGGGCATTACTTTTTAATGTATGAATCTGTCCTGTCAATATTTTTATTTCCTGCTGTGTTTTTCTCGTTGTCTCAAAACTTTCCTCTAATTTTTTTCTATTTGGCTCATAATATTCTACAAAGAGCTCGGAAAGTTTTCTGTACTGCACAATACTTCCACCTAATAAATGAAGCCCTTCGGAAAGTTCAATATCCCATTTTTTTAAGTTTTGCTTCAAATCTAAAAGTTGTTTTTCCGTTATGTTCCAGTCTTCTCCCGCACCGTTCTTCATTGAGACCAGCTCAGCTGGAAGCCATTGTAACAGCAATTCTTCTAACTTCTCCCACATTACCGGTTTGGACAAATAATCAGAAAATCCTTCTGAAAGAAAATGCTGGTGAATTCCCGTGGACACATCCGCTGTAAGTGCAATCACCGGAACACTCTGCCCATTTACCTCTTTTTTCAATCTGTGAAATGTCTCAATTCCATCCATTTCCGGCATCATATAATCAAGAAAAATCAAATGGTATTTTTTATTTCTAACTTTTTCGATACATTCAAAACCACTGGCCGCCGTATCTAACTGTACCCCTGTTCTTCGCAAAAGTGATGTAATCACCTGAATATTTTGTTCACTGTCATCTACCAGTAAAATCTGTGCTTCTGATGCAAAAAACTTCTTCCTTTTTTCTTGCACAGGTTCCCCTTCCACAACTTTCCACTGTCCAATTTTCTCTGTTCCTGCATCTTTTAATGGAAAATATACTGTAAAGTTACTTCCTTTTCCATAGATACTTTCTGCCTGAATATGCCCTCCCATCTGTTCACAAAGTTCTTTTGCTATTGTAAGACCCAGTCCACTTCCCTCAATATTTCTGTGGCGTTTGATATCTGCCCTCATAAACATATCAAAAAGCGCTTCCATATCTTCTTTTTTAATCCCGATTCCTGTATCCTTCACAGAAAAAGAAATCTGCTTTTCCTCCTGACAAACTTCAAGAAAAACCTTCCCTTTTTTTGTATATTTTACCGCATTATTAATTAAATTGAGGATAACTTGTTTGATATGCAATGCATCACCTTCCAGATATTTCGGAAGAGTTTCCTCTACATCTACTACAAACTCCAGATTTTTTGCTTCTGCCTGCTTTGCTCCAATCAGGCAGACTTCCTGTACAAGTTGTCTTAATGAAAACTTTTCCTCAATTATATCTAACTTTTTCGATTCAATTCGCGTAATGTCCAATATATTATTAATAAGAGATAACAGATAATTTCCCGCCCTTTCCACACTCTTTGCATACTGAACGACTTCCCTTGACTCAGACTCCCGTAAAATCATCTCATTCATTCCAAGCATCACATTAATCGGGGTTCGAATTTCATGACTCATATTTGCAAGAAATGTACTCTTGGCACGATTTGCTTCCATAGCTTCTTCCCTTGCCTGCGTGAGAAAAATCTGCTGCTTTTTATATATTCGAAAATGTAGATACATCGCAACGCCAAGAGAAGCACTCGATACAACAACTCCCGTCAGCACATCCACAACAATCTCTTTTTCCGATTGAAACCAGATTACCGTATCTGGATAATAATAGGCAATCCCAATCGTGAATATATAGATTATCAGTTCCAGCCATACACAAAAAAACATTAACCAGCCTTCCAGCATAAAAATAGTAAATAAAATTCCAAAAATATAAAAAGACGGCATTCCACCTTTATACCCGCCACTCTTAAAAAACATAATTGGAAATAAAAACATAAAAATCACAACGATTGTTATAAAGTAGCATCTTTGATATTTTTTACTGTGGTATGCGTAAAAAAGGAGCGACAAAGATAGCAAGGCAATCCCTGTATTTATTAACAGTAGTTTCCTATCTCCATTATTCCAATAAGAAAGAACTCCATTACACAGACTAATGATGAATCCAAGTGAAGCCAGTATATTAAATAATCTCACTCGAAAGGGAAGACCCGAGTGATACAGCACTTTTCCTACTTCCAATACGCTTTTCCTATCCATGACCTATTCCTTTTCTATATCTATTTTCAATTTATTTTCATTATTTTCTGTATCTATTCTTTTCTATTTCTCTTATTATATCCAAACACAAACTCATGCGATGAATAAAAATCGTACAGTCCTGAATAAATATAGTTTATCACAAAAGCACTTATCTCTTCCAGTATCCGACAGTCACTATTTTCTTCATTTATGGCACAAATCATAAATTTAATTTATAAGTTAACTTATAGATTTATTTACAGAGAACACCAGATCGTGTTTAAAAAATGCTTTCTGTAAGATGTGCATTATAATTTGTGGGGGATTTAAATACACTCTAAATCAAAATGGTGACTGTAAGGCACTATCTTTCTATGTGAATTTTTATATAATAAAAGTGTAAGAACTATTTTATCAAATTACTATGAAATGATTTATAACTATACATCTTCTTACGATCTGCATTATCTAAACGAGGGTGTATTCTAAAAGCGCTCTATTTACATACGGCAACTATTTTTACTGATTTCCAGAGTACATGATGCAAAACGGAGGAAAATTATGGAACATTTTTATATTTATTCTTTTACATTAGCAGTAATCCCACTGCTTTTGGGATTGCTATTTATTTGGTTTGGGAAAAAATTATGGGACAATGCAACGAAAAAAAATGAGGAATATCAGCAACGTTACACCGGACGTACTACTTTGCGTGTAATCAAAGTCGAAAAAAATGAATGGGAAGAAACCAATTCCAACGAACAAGGTCCAGAAAGCAGGATTTCTGTTACCTCTTATACTCCGGTCTACGAATATACGGTAAATGGGCAGCAATATGAATATCATACCCGCCTGGGAAGTTCTACAGATCAATATCCTATTGGAAAAGAATGTCCTGGATATTATAATCCAAAAAATCCAGCAGATGTGACAGAAACCTTGAAAGAGATAACAGGTGGAGGAAGCCATTTTCTTAGTTTGTTGTTTTTTGGAATTGGCGTACTGGCTATTCTGTTTGCTCTGATAAGAGTATGGGCAGTTATAACACTTATATAATCCATCTTTCTTTGCTATAAGACCACAACAATGAAGTTTTTACTCTCATCTAAATATTTCATAAAAGGAGGAAATGAAAATGTTAAACAAAAAAAGAGAACAGAAATTAAAGAACCAATTATCCTTTGCCTTTCGGATTCGGCGAATCTTTCTACTTATCCCACTTTTACTTCTGTGCCTGAGTTTCGTTATTCCAACACAGGTTCACGCCCAGACAGATGACTCTTACTTTTTAAATATGTGGTTAAATACGAAAAGCCTTGCTGATTTAAAAAATGTTTATCCAGGACACACAAACATTATTGTCGCTACAATTAGTGATCCTGACCTTTCAAAAATCCCTGCATCAAAAGTATCTGCCACATCTTCTAATCCTTCCGTACTAAAAGTTATTGACAAATATAATATTGATTTTGCCAACTATCATCCAAATATGGATATCGGTATTGAAATAGAGGCGATGAAAGCAGGAAAGGCAACACTAACCATCCAGTATAAAACTATTGTCAAAAAACTTGATATTACTGTAAAAAAATCAACTGCTTTTATAAAGAAAAAGAAGGGGACAATGCTCATGGGTTATCACTACTTCATGAGAGATTTTGTAACCGTTCATGGAAAAGAACCAAGTATTAAAAAAATTAAGTCCAGCAATAAAAAAATCATAAAAGTATCTGGTCAGAAATTAATTCCAAAAAAGCCAGGAAAAGCAACTATAAGTGCTGTTATCAACGGCAAAAAACAAAGCATCCGAATAACTGTAAAAAGCCCAGCCCCTACCTATGACCAGCTAAAATCTAAAAAAGCCGGGTTAATTTATGACAGCTACAGCGGTAAATGCTATGTAAAAATAAAATTTACAAACAAAAGCCAACGCACTATTACAAAAGTACAGCTTAAAACAACGCTGTTTTTTGATGATGCATGGGACGATATGAAACCAGTAAAGAAGAAAAACGTCAAAGTAAATATCAAACCAGGTAAATCTCAGACTGTTAAAATTTATTTTGGAAAATATCCTGTGTTAGCACCAAATCGATGGAAATATGAGATACTTCAATTTTGGTATAGATAAGAATTAAGATTGCCATAGGTAAAGATACAACTTCCCCTCTGGAAATAAAATTAAAATAAAAAAATCCTGATAGCCTGTATCCAGACTATCAGGATTTTTTCGGTACGGCTTATGCCTTTTACGTTCTTATGATATTGTACTTTATATCATTCTCCCGGATTACATGAAATTACCTTACCGGCATTCCATAAATCTACAGTCTTTTTCGCTGCTTCGAGACGCTCTTCTTCAGAATGGAAGTCAATCGTTACGGACTGGCATCCACATTCTAAACACATTACATAATAACCACAGCCGCCTTCTTCTTCTAATAACGCACCACCGTCACATAATGGACAGTCATGAATCTCTAACTTTTCTTCAATGTTCATAATTTGCCTCTTTCCATTTTATCTTTTTGTTTTCCAAGCACATTATAACATTATTTCTTATAGATAAAAAGAGAAAATGTTCTTCTTTATGCAAATTATTTAATTCTTCAACACATTTGCAGTCATGGCAACGATTGGAATATTGGCCTTCTTGTTGTTCTTTAGAGTACGAATTTCTCTGGTTGTCATATAACCATCCATTTTAGGCATCTGAATATCCATGAAAATCAGATCATACCTGTCAGCATCCACTTCATTCATCCGTTCAACAGCATCTGTCGCATCAAACCTATTTATTACTATTCAGTGACCTGCGTTTCGATACCCCCCTTCACCAAATTTTATGTTTCTTATTGTCTTTTTTAAAACCTTCATCTCCACTGGTTTTGAAATATGTGCATCCATACCGGCAGCCAAAGAATGTTGTATATCCTCTGAGAATGCATTGGCGGTCATGGCAACGATTGGAATCGTCTTTGCCAGTTTATGTGTACTTCTGCGGATTGCTTTCGTTGCCTCATAGCCGTTCATGACAGGCATCTGCACATCCATTAAGATCATGTCATAATCCCCTGGAGCAGACTGTTCAAATGTATTAAGAAGTCTTTCTCCATTTTCACAGATAGTACACTCTGCCCCCTCAATCTTTAATAGTTCTATCAAAATTTCTGCATTCAGCTCATTATCTTCTGCACACAGGAATCGCATTCCTTTTAGGATATTTTCATCCAACTCCTCTTTTTCTGCCTGTGGCTCCAGAGAAACTGATCGGTTTTCTACAACTTTCAGATTCATAATAACTTCAAAACAACTTCCCTGCCCCAGTTCACTTTCTACTTCAATTGTTCCGCCCATCGACTCAACCAGATTTTTGGTGATAGCCATTCCAAGACCGGTTCCCTGTATCTTGTTTGTAAGAGAACCTTCTGCACGGGTAAACGCATCAAAAATCGTATCTTTGAAATCTGCCGACATTCCCATACCATTATCACAGACTAAGAAGCGATACTTTGCATAGGTGGAGGAATTTGACTCACATTCTTCTACTAAAAACTGAATTGTTCCACCCTTCTGTGTGTACTTCACTGCATTAGAAAGCAAGTTACTGAAAATCTGCATCAGATGCACCCGATCCCCATTCACCCACTCGTGCAGGATGTTTTCTTTTGTAAACTGAAGGGTCTGATTTTTTTCTTCTGCCTGTATCTTAAACATATGATCAATTTCCTGTATAAAATCCAGAATAGAAAAATCCGTGTATTTAAAAACAGTTTTCCCGGCTTCAATTTTGCTCATATCCAAAACATCATTAATAATTCCTAACAAAAGCTGTGATGATGTATCTATTTTATCTGCATACTCTGTTACTTTCGCCTTATCACCTGCATCATGTCTGATCAGTGACGTAATACCAATGATTGCATTCATAGGTGTACGAATATCATGTGACATATTCGACAGAAAATCTGTTTTCGCCTTATTTGCATTTTCAGCTGTCTGCAGAGCTTCTGTTGCAATATTCTTTGCCTTTTTCAGTTTTTTATTTGCCGCTTCCATTTCCTTCATTGTCTGTAATTGAAGCTCACTATTTCTTTTTTCACATTCTGCTTTTTGGTCTGCAATATTAAGTTTTGAAATACTGTAAAACAATCCGGCAAAGAGCAAAATGATAAAACTTCCCATCAGTATTGTTGTAAAAAGCACTGTTTTCTGGTAATTTCTCATCACATTATCAACAACACTTTTTTTCACAATACAGATCAACATGGAGTTATTACTTTCTATAGGACAGTACCCCAGATAGAAAGGCTTATCTTTTCCAAGAAGCTCTAGTCCCTGTTCTTTTTTATCCATCTTTTTTTGGAGCAAAGCAGCCTCTTTTTCTGTTATAGCCTTATCTGCCTTTAAATGCTTCAACAATGAATAATTTCGAAAAAATTTATCTTCACTTTGGTTCGTATAGGTAATATTTTCTTCCTCATCTAACAGAAAGAGATACGCATTCTCATTATAACTCTTCAGTTTTAACATGGAATCTAATTTTGAATGATCATACACGGTTCCAACTGCTGTATAAACTTCCCCATTCATATGATATTCCTGACATGGAATTGCAACCAGATAACCTCCACTTTGTGTTTCTTCATAATTCCAGGCAACCAGCTTTGCAATATTATGGCCATTCCTTAAAGCCAGCAAAAGCTTACCTGGTATGTCAATCCGCATCTTCGTTCCATCTGCTGTCATTGCTTTTCCATTTTCCTGAAGAAATACTAGCCTGCTTCCAGCTTCTTTTTCCCATGCCTCAAAAAAGTTTTGATTTGCATCTGTTTCAGGCGATACTTCTTTCTCCTTAAGAATATAATCTTCAACTAGATGTAACTGGCTATAATATCCATTTACCTGAAGCTCATAGGTTTGCTGTATCTGTTCAACAACAGCTCCCATGCTGCTTTTTCCATTTTCATCAATATACCTGTTCATCCTGTTCAAAAGAAGCTTCATAAATAATATGCTTGAAAAAATGAGCAGGATTATAAGCATTGGTATTATAATTCTCTTTCTTTTTATTACCTTTTGTCTTATCTGCACTTTTATTTTTCAACCTCTATATAGTCTTCCGGTGCTGACGGCTGCTGCCCTTTTGACATAGCTGCAGCCCATGCACTTGATAACGTTGTATCCTTAAGTTGGGTAATCTCACATTCTGGATATAATTTTTTCAAAATGGACATAGTAATATCCGTAAGCAGAATGGAATACTTCTTCTCTTTATCTATTTTTTTCTCATTAACTGCTATGCTTTTTAATGAGAATCCATTTTCTTTATCTTTAACAATAATTTTCATACCAGATGCTATCGGTAATTCATATTTATTAGTTACATAAAAATCCGAATCAAAATCCGCAAGATAATTTCCCACAAGTTCATATACCTGTTTACCATTTATCTTTGCAAGGTATAATGGCGTATCCGAATTCTTTGCTGTCATTAGAGCAACACGATTACTGCTACATTCGCCTTCATAAATAGAAGAAGTGAAATAATAGTATGGTGCCAGAGCTAACTGTATATTATTCTCATTTCTAACCGTAGTTAGTATAGATGATGCCGCATCACGACCATTTTTATCATTCAGTGAAATAGAATACTCATGCTCAAAATTCACAGTCGTTTTTTCTCCTGTAGCTTTACTATTCATTACACTACACAAAGTATCATAAGCCTTTTCTTCATCCATTTCTCCTGACAGCAATCCATGAACAACTTTCAGGCTGGCTGCAAAAGACTTTTGAGCGGAATATCTGATATAAACAGAATTATCTTGAATTTCCTTTTCCAGTCCAGACACATCTTTCATCATTGTCGGAACATCAGTATTCAATGAGATCACACCACTTCCATCCGCAATACGCTTTTGCCCTTCTTCTGAAATCATACAGTCCAGTACATCTAGTGCTATATCTAATTTCTCAGGATTTTTTTCTAAATCTTTGTTAAATGCAATGTTTAAGGACGGAGTCATATTTATAAAAGCCTCATCTGAAGTCTGTGAGAAAAAAGGAATACGGATCAATTCTGCATCCATCTGTTTCTGGAATTCCTGTATAAGTGCCGGATATCCATGAAACATTGCTGCTTTTCCCTCAAGAAATGTTTCTGTTGCAGTAGTAATATCAACGCTGATGTCATCTTTCGTAAAATGTGAGTCTTTTAAAAACGTACTGGTTTGTGAAAGGATACGTTTCCACAATGCAGCATCAAACTTTATATTATCTGCCGAACTTTCTGCTGAGCTTCTCCATTTGATTCCATCAAGACTTGTGAACTCACCAATTGCTCCTGCCTGAATCACTTCTTGAGTAGACCAGTCTTCTGCAAGATCAAGTATATAAGGTTTTATACCATTATCATAAAATTGCTGGCAAGCCTGTGCATATTCCTTATAATTTTTCGGAATCTTGATTCCATACTGATCAAACAATGTCTTGTTGGCAATGAGCGTCTGCGGGATTCCGCAGATAGGTAGCCACTGAATCTCATCTTCTGAATTTTTATAATACTGCAATGCATAGGAATAATACTTAGAGACAACATCATATGAACAAAAATCCATAAGATACGGCTGTAGATCCTGTGCATCTGCCCCCGAAAATCGACGTACCGTTATGATATCCGGCAGTTCCCCATGTTCTTCAAAATAGCTGTATAAATCGGTATCATTGTTACCGGTAATAAACTCGATATCCTGATCTGGAAACTGCTTCTGGATATATGGAGCAATATTTTTCATTAAACGATTTTCCCATAGATACACGGTAAGATGATTATCTTTTTGGGATACTTCTTTTTTAGACTGTCCACAGCCGGATAAAACAGTAGTTGTTAAAAATACACCTAACAGTACTGCTATCAGACATTGTTTTGCCTTTTCCATACTCGTATTTTCCTCATTCTTTCCTGATAAAATCATTAATTCAATAATTCCATCTCAGATTTTCATCTGATTTGCCGATTATCCTATTACAGCTTTTCAAATTATGCAAAAATATTGATGCTATTATCTCTCTCTCTACTTTTCCAGGATTTTTCCACACACTTAGGAATCAATTACAGCCAGTTTTTCAGGACATCATTCAGCTTATTCATATCCAGAGGTTTTGCGATATGTCCATTCATACCTGTATTTTTGGCAAGCTGTACGTCTTCTGCAAAAGCATTGGCAGTCATGGCAACAATAGGCAGTTTTCCCTTTGCACCCGGAAGACTCCTGATTGCCGCTGTTGCCTCATAACCATTCATAACAGGCATTTGGATATCCATAAAAATAAGATCATACGAATCTTTCGGAGAAGCTTCCACTTTCTCAACTGCGATTTTTCCATTTTCTGCTGTTTCCACTTCTGCCCCTGTCATCTGCAAAATTTCAACACCAATTTCTCTGTTCAACTCATTATCCTCAACCAGCAGAATCCTTTTTTCCGTGTAGTCTGATTCTGACAGCTTCTCCAAATAATTTCTTGCTGTTTTTTCTTTTCTTCCTGAAGTAAACTGCCGCAGTGTAGCCGTCAGCCGGGAACGGAACAGGGGTTTTGCAATAAAAGCATCTATGCCCGCCGCCTTTGCTTCTTCTTCAATCTCGCTGAATTCATAGGATGTCAGTACAATGATGGTGATTTCTTTACCTATCCGTTTCCGGATCTGTCTGGCTGTTTCTATGCCATCCATATCCGGCATCTTCCAGTCTAAAATAACAGCAAAGTAATCATCTTTCAACTCATGCCGTGCATAACAGCACTCAATGGCTTCCCTGCCAGAGAGAACCCATTCACCCATAATACCGATTTCCTTTAATGTTGCAACTGTACTTTCACAGCATGTCCTATCATCATCCACAACCAGAACCGGCAGATTCATCAGATCTCTGTCCTGTTCTTTTTCTTTTTCCTGAAGCTCCAGATAAATTGTTACTGTGATTTTAGTTCCCTTGTGCAAGGTACTGTCCACTTTAATAGTGCCATTCATCAGGTTCACAATATTTCTGCTGATTGCCATTCCCAGACCGGTTCCCTGGACTCTGGTTGTCCGGTGGTCATCCGCGCGGCTGAACGGATCAAACATGATTTTCTGGAATTCCGGTGACATACCGATTCCATTATCCTCAATCGTAAATTCATAGCATCCAAGTTCTGAAAATCCATTTGGCTTTTCCTCTATGGAAAAAATAATATTCCCACCATCCGGTGTATACTTGATCGCATTACTCATCAGATTCACAAATACCTGCTGAATCCTCAAGCTGTCACCACAGACAGCCTCATGTTCAATATGATTGATGTGTATATCAAAATTATGTTTATGTTCATCAAGCACCGGTTTCGTAATTGTAATAAGATTATCTACCAGATCTGACAGATTGAAATCTTCCTGTGCCAGTGTCATTTTTCCACTTTCAATACGTGCCATATCCAATACTTCATTGATCAGCCCCAGCAGATGACGGCTTGATTCTGTAATCTTGCTGAGACATTCAATAACTCTGTCCTGACTCTCAATATTTGCTCCTGCTATTGCCGTCAGACCCACAATGGCATTCATTGGTGTCCGGATATCATGGGACATATTGGAAAGGAATTCTGTTTTCGCACGATTTGCATTTTCTGCGGACCGGTAAGCCTCTTTCAGTGCCTGACGGGATTCAATCTCTGCTTTCTTCTCCTGTGTCACATCCATGGATGCCAGCAATACCTTTTCCAGCTTTCCATTCTTCCATTCCAAGGGAATATAAGAAGCGATTTTATAAGTCTTTTCATCCAGGCTGCAATATTCAAACTTATAAATATCATTTTCACTTTTCAGTTTTTTCCGAATATTATCCGGGGCTATCAGGATATCTATAGCTTCCAATGGTTCCAGTGTCTTATATTTTTCAAGAACCTGCATCTGAAAATCATGATAAAATCCCAGAGGTTTATATATCATCTGTCCATTCAGATTGTAGAATTCATATCTGTCATTTTCCAGATCACAGACAACAAAGCGGTCAACCAAACGCACAATACTCTGAATCAGCTGCTCCATGGAAGCATTATCCACTGCCATCTGCAGATGCCGCGCACTCTCCACCTTTGCCTCTGTGATATCACGCAGAAAGATCATGGCATATTCTGAATCCTCTATTTCGCCACGTATGACCACATTGCGGACCCATCGTTCTTCTCCATCCAGAGTGATTCGGCACTCTAAAGATAATTCTGTTTCCAGGCCTTTCAGTTTTTCTGCAATATAACCACGGTCATAAAAAATTTCTTTTTTCTCCGCATCAATGTTAATAAAAATCCCGGCAATCCTGCTGGCAGAACCATCCAGACGGCGTATTACTTCTGCCGATGCCCGAAACCACTGGTATTGATTATCCTTCATTCTCATACGATACTCTACCTGGTATTTTATCTGGTTCGTCTTATCCTTAATTGCCGCCTGAAGCTGCACCATTACTCTTTCTTTATCCTGTGGATGCAGAAGATCTGACCAGGATTCCAGTTTATTCGGAAAGTCCAGAGTGTCATGATAGCCAAGCATTTTTCGGAATTCATGACTCCAGTTTGCATTCACAATCTCACTGTTTTCGTCACAGTCAAAATACCAGAAGCCGGAATAGATAGCCTCATTGAGCAGTGCCAAATTTACATGATCCCAGTTGACCTGTACGGACATAACCCAGATCTGTCTGCCCGCCTCATCTGTCGCATCCTCTTTACAAAGCCGTACATTATTCACTGTACCGTCTGCTGCAAGGATCTGTGCTTCCCCTGTTCCGTGAAGCTGCAAAAAACGGTCTCGCTCCAGTATATCTTCCTCGTCATAAAAGAAGTTTCTCAATGAGCCTTTTGTCTGTTCCATGAAAGTGTCGAATGTATATCCTGTACTATGCAACAGCAGATTATTCACTGACAAAATAGACAGGTTTTGGTCATAAGATCCTGTCATTATACCTACCCCGCCATTATTTTCCAGTGTTTTCTGTACGGCCTGTGACATGGCCTGTGTCTGCCCCGTTACAGTCTCACCTAAGGAATATATTTTGTCTTCATAATTTTTCATTTTATAAAAATCCTCTCTCCGTCTTATGCCTTCTTCATCCTGCTTTTATCTGTATACAGAAAACCTGTCCCTGCTAGTTTTGTTACCCATTTTTGCATACAAAAAGGACACTTGCCAAAATCTGCCAGTGTCCCTACTATATTTCTTTAAAATCACACATCTATATAGTATAAAAGGTATCGGAATCTCTTCTGTTCAAACAGCTTTTCCATATATTATGATGATATGGAAACAGTGGCAACCGGCTGACATGGTCAAGCTTTCTGACTTTAGTCCCTTCTGGCTTTGCGACCCTGCCTTTCAACAGGTTTGCCTTTAAAATAATCTCTTTCTTCAAAAGAACTTACCACACAGTTTTCCGCACGTCAATAATTTTTTTAAGAAATCTACACATATTTTACTTCTGTTTTTGAACTTCTCTTTATAAAAAATCTAAATCGATGAATCCTAAAAACCTAACATTTTTTTCATATGAAGCTCATTCATCATTTATAGTGCTATTCTCTCCATTAACTAAACATAACCTATTGTTCGATAATAAATTTTAGATCCAAAAAGAGGCCTCACACCACGAACCAACTCGCAATGCAAAGCCTCAGCACGGATCCGTTCCCGATCTATAATGATATAACAAACAGTCCCTTCTGTATATTTTAATCCAATTTTGAACACATTCTCTAATTTCTTTCGGTATATTTTTACAAAATTTCTGTATCCACGTTTCACGTAATTTACCTTTCGATGCTTTGATTTTTTAATGCCTAAGGATTTCCACTCTTTGGTTCTTTTACCCTCTTTTTATTCCTCTATAATTGGTAAGCGATTTATCTTAGGGTGTTGCTAAAATAATAGAATGCTAGTACTTTACTCCATTTTTCTAGCAAACATCCTTTGCACTTCTTCATTCCATGGTGTTAGTTTTTCTAATTCTTTCTGGGCAGTTCTCGCATTCAGCCTTTTTTCCAAAATTTAATCTAATGTCTCAGGGCACTTAAGTTCGGGACCTTAACAGTATTTCAAGCCACGTAACCACCTTTGGATGTCCGATGAATGAAAAAGATTTATCCAAAATTGTTTCCTACTAATTCGTCCTGTAAGAAAATCATTTACATAATTCCATACTGTATCATCTGCCATAGGTCCTTCTACAATATCATAATTATGTGTTTTTCCGTTTCTACATTGTGCAATAAGGTCTAACCACTCATCTGACATTTCTGGAAATTTTAATATTTTCAAACTATCGTTTGGTTTGGATTTCTTAATGTCCCAGTGATCAACGTCCTATGCCCACTATTTCTTCAAAACTCTATCAAAAATTCTATAATTTCGATCATCTCTTGGAGAACAATACACCGCAAATTCAATATTTTTGAAACTATATATGTATTCTCGAATTACATTTTTTGCTGCCTGAGCAACAATCTGAGGATCATTCATAAATGCACCACATCCAAATGCCCCAAGAATTATCGTTTCATCATCTTCTGAAAGTGCTGTATTCAAAATTCTTTTTAATCGCTTTTCATGTAATTTTAATAATTCGTCATTTGTCATCTTTTTCGCATTATTATATGATGACTTGCCATTATAATTATTTTTGACTCTTAGATTCGGAGCTGCACATGTGATTACATCTACATTATACCAATCAGATGCATCCATAATCTCTGGTTGTTCAGTATCTGTTTTAAATACTGTGACTGCAGGTGTATAAATGATATCATCATTATAAATTGGATTATGTGCTTGTCTATGTGGAGAATAGAATCCATCCCACATTGTTTGTGTACTTAAACAAACATATAGTCCTGAACATCTGCACAGACATTCTTCTTGTGCATTAGATCCTCTTTTTACTCCACCACCTGGATTAGTTGCGGAAGCAAAATTATGTACCGCTGTCTTAGTATTTTTATATGCCGATGCTGCTTGTAATGTTCTCTTTTTTGATACAATAATATTTGCAGGTTTTTCATATCGTTTCTGGTTATTGCTATTTATTCTTTGATTTTGGAGGATTAGTTTTTGGTTACATATTGAATTTTTGATCGATTGTTTTAAGCTTGAATTTGTTTTACATAATGTTTCTGTATCTTCAAATATTTTTATGTTTTCTTGTTTTCCCATAATCTAATTTCTCTCTTTTTCTTTGTTATATGTATAAACTAGGATAAATACAACCTATTTTTACAATAAAAAGCCATTGCTATTAATACTCCCAAGGAGATATTAAGTAACAACAGCTTTAATAAATTTATTAATGGGTATTTTGTTTAGAATTTTTCGGTTTATTCTGATTAATTAATGTCTACAGAATCTTAATTATTCCCAGTGTCGTGATTTCTTAATATCTGCGGAAACCTTAATTGCCGCGGTAGCTTTTTGTTATTTCATTTTCTCAACTAATTTCTCAAATTCTTCTTCATTCTCAATAAATGTATAAGGTGCATATTCTCCATATGCTGTAGGTCTACTAATTGTTACTAATTGTATTCCTTTTGATGCCACTTGCTGATTCATCCTTCTTTTCATTTCCACTAAATGACTTCCATGTTGAGTTTTTAATGCATAACATCCATGCATATTTTTGCCGTATCTAATGTATACATTTCTATATCAAATGCTAAATCATATACCTGATTTTCTATTTTTTTAATCTCATTATCTGACATTTTTACCAGAATCATAACATCAACATCTGAACTTGAATTATAATCACCTCTGGCATAAGAGCCATAAACAATAACTTTTGTTAATTTTGATCCCATTATGTCTTTTAGTTGCTGAGAAAATTGATAAATTATATTGTGTATTCTATATTTATTTTTATACATTGATATTTTATCATATCTCGATCACTATAACAACGAAAAAGCCATTGCACACCATCTACTCTATTAATTGGATGATGATTTACAATGACCTTCTTCTTTACATTAAATGATTATTTTGTTTAGAATTTTTGGAACAATTTGTTCTTATTTGTACAATTTATTTTATAAACTGATTTCTTAACGTCCCTGGGACCTTAATATTTATTATAAGTTTTTTCCAATATTTTCAAGTTCTTTTATAGAATCCTTGTTTTTTGCAAGTTCATCACTGGCTGTTGCATAATATGATTTTTGGAAAATCATATCCCATGAAAGATATTTCGCCATGCAGTCGAACTGTTTGTCAATTAACTCATACTGGACACTATCCACCGGGGATCCTCCCACAACGATTGTTCCAACTTTTTTATTTTTCAGCTGCAAACCGCGGCAGTAGCACTTATCAATGATAAGTTTCAACTGCGCAGACATTCCCCACCAATATACCGGAGTAGCAAAAAGAATCATATCTGCAGCAGTAATTTTATCAATCGTGGGATTTGTATCATCCTGATCAATACATCCTTTATAACATTGACAGGCCCCACATCCCTTACAAGGTGCTATATGAAGTCTGTCTGGTTGGATGATTTCAATCTCATTCTTTTCTGATGCCCCTTTTACAAATGCGTCAATCGCCGTCAGCGTGTTTCCCCTTCTGGCACTTCCGTTAATAATCACAATTTTCATGTATGTTTCCTCCAGCTTCTGATTTCTCTAGTAGATATGGGGATTACTCCCCATACCCCTACACAAAACCGTACGTGCGCTATTAACGCATACGGCTTTTCACTTTATATTTCATACTACCTGTAAAACAGGCTTACCTTGATACTTGGTTCTAATAGTGGGAATGTCCTAAGCAACCCATCATTGAATGTTTTCCATGTGTAACTGCGTCTCTGGCCTCTGCGGTTTAACCATTTAAACAGTAGTTTCTTTGTTATACACTGAAATGCTTTGATTTCTCTTGTATTGTCTGTTACAGCATAGTATTGATAATGTCCCCGCAGTTTTGCATTGATAGTCTTGAATATCCATTCCAACGGCAATGTCCTATGATTCATTATCCATTCTTTCATTGCTTTTATTTTACTGCGCAGCTTCTTCTTACTTGTTTTCACTCTGCAACGGAAAAACTGCTTCTTTCCATCCATTCCGCAATAAAACGTAAAACCAAGGAAGTCAAAGGTTTCTGGTTTTCCCTGTCCTCTTCGTTCCCTGTTCTGCCTGGCAAACCTCCCAAACTCCAATACTTTAGTCTTCTCTTCCGCTAGTTCGAGTCCATACTTTGCAAAGCGTTCCTCTAGTTTCTCCCGAAATACTTTTGCTTCATATCCATTCTGGAAGCAACAGACAAAATCATCTGCATAACGTATTAAGTAACATTCTCCGCTACACTGCCGTTTTACAATCACATCAAACCAGTTATCCAGTACATAGTGCAGATAAATGTTTGCTAGTGTCGGACTGGCTCCGTTTCCTTGTGGTGTTCCACGTTCACTGTCAAGATACTTTCCGTTTTCCATAATGCCTGCTTTCAGAAATTTCTCTATAAGTTCTAGAAATCTCTTATCTGCTATATCGTGTTTCAACATCTTCATCAGCCAACCATGGTCTACGTTATCAAAGAATCCTCTGATATCCGCTTCCACCACATAATTCGTTTTACGATACTGCACCATTTCTATGATTTCCCTTACTGCCTGATGGCAGTTTCTGTTCGGTCTGAACCCAAAACTTTCATTATAGAATTTCGATTCATAAATCTGTTCCAGTATCTGCGCGATTGCACTTTCCACTAGTTTATCCTCATAACTGGATATACCTAATGGTCTCATTTTGCCTTTTGCCTCCTTAGGAATATATACTCGTCTTGTTGGATTCGGATGGTAACTTCCATTCTTCATTCTCTTTACAAGATTCTCAAGGTTTTCCTCTAGGTTCTGTTCATATTCCTCTTTTGTCACTTTATCAATTCCACTTGCCTTATTTTTATCCATAGTTTTATGAATTGTTTTAAGACTGTTTTCGTTGATATAAGACGCAAGGTTCTGCACCTTCCTATCGGTTGCATTAGCTTTCGCAATGTTGTATTGTATTCCAAGCAATTCATTTACCATGATATCAGCTCTCCTTTGTCTGCATGATTCAGTTTTACTTGAAGTTATAAAGTGTACGCCCCTTCCCTCCACTGTGATTAGCAGCTTCTTTGGTACTATGAACGTATCGGACTTCCTGTTATCCTTTTGAATTTCTATCGCATTTCTTTGGTTTGATTTTCATACCTCTTTTGAGGAGATAGCAGGATCTCAGCTGTTCTGTATTGTATACTTCTCATCAACCTCGCCAAGCTCTCAGACTGGGGGATGTTTCTGTTCCCTTGCCATAGCGGTTACAGAAATGTTGTCTGCTGTGAACATGAACACATCGACCATTTCCAACCTCATAATTATTTCCCAGCTCAATCACTTCACTTTCGTTTCGGCTCTGTTGCTCCCTATCCTACGCTAAAATCTAACGTTACCGTTTCGACTCCAAGGACTCGATACAGGCGATTGGCTAAACCTTACCCGACAGGATTTTCCTGTTATACACAATCAGCTTACAAAAGCAAGCAGAGTTTCCTCTACTCACTAGAGGAAATCAGCTAGGCTGATTTCTCAGCTCGCACCATGTCATAATTACATCTACAAGATATTCCTGCTGTACTTGGCTTAGTTCTTTTCCCGGTTGTATTTTATGCTGCTGGAATCTTATTTAACATATTAACCTTATCTATGAATTCTTTCATATCTTCAATATACTCATAAGGTGCATATTCTGAATATATATCCGGATCATCTAAAATAACAATCTGTACTCCTTCAGCTCTTAATGCTTCTAAAGTTCCTGGCAAACATCTTGCCTCATTAAGTGTTTTGCATCTATATGCTATACATCCTTGTTGATCAAAAATTTTCGCTACTACATATATTGATTTATCAATCATTTCTTTTTCCCTCCATTTCTTTCAAATTTTTCAAAAATTCTTCTTTATTCTTTATTTTTCCATCTACATATTTTCTATACAATTGGTACCCTATTTCTGGATTTTTATATTTATATACATATTGATGACTCCATATGTTAAATAAATAATCCTTTCCGCACCAAAGTTGTATTTCTATTGGATACGCCATATTATCTCTTTGATAATATAAATGAATTGCTCTATATCCGTCATCTATCTTCTTTCCGTTTCGTAAATCTACTACACGAAAATAATCCGGATATTCACGAGGGTATTCTTCAAATTTTAGACGAAATCCTAATATGTCATTAAAACATTGTTTAAACCCTCCACCTGTTTTAAGAGTCTTTTCATACTTCCTTTTAATAGAATCTTCACTTTTAAAACGAGATCCAATAAGATTTTCTTGAAATATTGTATCTATATAGCTTGCCCTATATTTTTCTATATCATCTAAAATTATCGGTAATGGTGTCTTTCGAAGTGAAATCTGCTTTAAACTTCTTCCTAATGTTGAATGATATGATAAAATATCTAATACTTCTTTCGAAATAAATTAATCCACCTATTTCACCTCCATATATTTTAACATTATATTATTTCTATTGTATACGTGTTTAATTTTCTTTTAATGCTATTCTAGCATATTCATATATTTTCTACAATGAAAAAGCCACTGTAAATATTACAATGACTTTTCTGTATTTTTATTTAGATGTCTTTTGCAACGAATATAATTTAAATGGGTATTTTGTTTATAATTTTTCGTTTTATTCTGATTAATTTACCATTTTACTTTATAAACTGATTTCTTAAGTGCTACGGGACCTTAAACTTATTTGGATTGAAAATCCACTCTTAAATAAAAATGCTTACAAAAGAACTCCTGCCCAGTGATTCGGTTACGCTATCAAACGATAATTATTCAGTTTTTACTATCTTATATCATTAATTTAACTTTGCATAAAGGCAAAATAATATTTCTCTCATGCTTATAATACATTCTATTTATGCAACACCTCTTAAACTTTTTTCCACTCCCACAAGGACATAAATCATTTCTGTTTGCTTTCTGAATTTTTGTATCCCTTCGTTGTTCAATTTTCGTTTCTATTTCAAAATTTTGAAGTGGATTTATTTTTAATTTTACAAATTCATCTAATTTCTTGAACTTTTCTTTCTCTGGTATATCTCCATCCCCTTGTAGCTCAATAATACATCTTTTATCTTCTGGATGACTGACAAGGCAAACCGCTTGCATTTCTTTAATTTCATCAATCACTTCTATTGCAAAATCGCCCCAATATAGTTTTCCTTTTCTATGAGGGCAAGACAAACTCAGCATTGACTTACCACATATACTACAATGCGATTTAGAAACAATATATTCACTACTTGCAAAAACTCTATATGGATATAATTTTTCATATTGCCGTAATATATCAACAATTTCTGGGATTTCTTTTCTGTCTTTAATATCAACAAATTCTCCTACTATCTTTGCTTCATCTAAACAATCTTGCAAAATATCCCATGAGTTTTTGTATCTATTTTCTATTAAACGCAAATGATAGCTGGCGAATGTCGAAAAAAATTTGAAATAATGTCTATAAATCATTTGGGCATTAGCTAACGTTTCATCTTCCATATTTATAGCTTTCGTTTTTATACCATCAAAAATATTATTGCAATCCTTATATTCTTTAAATGGATTATTAAAATTTCCTTTCTCAATCCTTTTCTTTAAAGAACATAGTTTATTGCATACTATTCTTACTTCTTCTAGTTCGCAATGACTTTCAAAATTTTTTAACATTATTCCTCCCACATCTTATTAAGATCTATTTTTTCAAAAGATTCCTTAAATGTTTTTGCATCTCCCTTGTAATGAATGGATTTTTCTTTCTTACCATTTTTCACAATAAAAGTCATATCAACCTCTACCTCCTCCGTCTCTCGTCCTTTCATTTTCTCCACGATATAATTACTAACCATATTAATGGCAAAAGGAAGTAATACATTTTGACCTATAAATATAATTGGCATCCAAATATCAAAGGAGTGAAGTGATCTAACTGTAATATCACCATCCAAAAGTATGTCATATTTATGATTGCTATCATTTTCTCTACAAAATTTCAAAAAATCTATTGTTTCTTGTGCAAAAAAATAACCTTGTTCATGAGAACCTGGCACAGCAACAAATTCATTTTCTTCTATTTTTTCTAAACTAATTCCATTCTTTTTGCAATAATCATAAACATCCCTACTACTATTTTTAATTGTAATATCGTTTTTCATGGCTTGTCTCCTTAAATGCTCATTTCTCTTTAACATCATTATACTCTATTTAATCTCAAAAGAACAGGTGACTTCCTTCCAAAATAACATTTAAGAATTAGTCCGTTACTGTTCAATGGTTAGCTGGACATGAAACAACCGATGGTATAAACTGATAACAGTCAAAGCCATCGGTTTTCTTTACCCAAATATCTTGGATACTCTGTCAAATAGATTTTCTGGTTCTTCCAGACACATCAAAACAAGCATGCTCATGCATTTACAGAGTTCATCGATGCTTTCAAAACTCCGGAATGTCACAGCCTGCGCCTGTTTCCGTTTATACTTCCTTAGAAGCCGTTCGGCTTCATTGTTCGTGGCTGGTACCCTGAGATCATGCAGGAACAACAGGTGATTCTGTTGATATTTCTTCATTCTCTGGAATAAATTATAACCATCCTGATAATAGGCACTTGCTGGAAGATATTCATATTCTTTCCGTGCAGTCTCCAGTATCTTCTAGTACCTTTCTTCAAATCCGGAAAACTTCAGAGGATCCATTTCTTCTGTCGACTGGTATCCATTCCTGAAATGGATTATTTCCTGTATTAGTGACCGCATTTCTTTATTCCACCTGCGGTCTGGCTCATTCTCTATACTGTCTTTTAAGTACCGCAGTACATGGGCAAGACATTCCTGATGATCAGTTCCATAATGATAGAAGGTCCTATCATGATCATGCACGAAGATTCCCTGATAATCTTCTGTAACAGTATCTCTGACGCCCTCATAGCCTTTCTTTTTACGGGCAAAATACAGTGCCTTTCCATCTGGTGTTGCACATACATAGATCTGACAGTTCCTTTATATACACTGTTTACTTTTATTCCTGTAAAATCGTAAATATTCTCCTTAACTTCTCTTACAACCCGTATTTTTTTCTGATTTTTTGACAACTTATATTCCATTCATTAATCTTTTCTTCTGTATCATAATAATGTGCCTGAGGATCTTCATAAAAAAAATTTACAAACTCTTTCCATCTTGGAACTGAAGGTAAAGTTGTGTCAATCAAAGAACACAATTTATCATAATCAATAAATTGAAAATAATCCAGTTTTCTTTGATTCAATAGATTAGTAACTGTATTTTTAGCTCCCGCAGAAAATCTTTCTGCTGTAGAGATATAAATCCCACTACGTCTATCTTCAATAAATAAAGTTCCAATAAATTCTCGAATACCTTTTACTAATTCTACACTGTTAGGATTTTGTCTACGTTTAATTTGAACCAAAATAGGATCATCTGAAGCTAATACAATTAAGTCTTTTCCTCCATCTCCTGTTTGTCCAACATGAAGGACTTCACAATCAAAAATTCCTTTCAAAATATCTTGACAAAGTTCTTCAAGTTTGTATGGATCAATATTATATAATATATCTTTTCTCTTTTGGAGTTCATATTTAAGTACATCAATAGGTAAAAATTTATCTGCAATATCAAATTTTTTTGCTATTGCATAATAACGAGTATCAGTATAATCTGCATTAATCGAACCTATAGAGTCATCTGAATCACTAAAATGCGTTTTATATGTCCACCAAAAACATTTAGGACATTCAAAAACTTGTCCTTCGTAAAATAAATCTGTTCCCATGGTACCTGATTTCATGCCAATAAAAACTTCCTTTAATGACGTTCCACAAAACGGACAATTTTTATCCTTAAAAAAGAATTTTTCTAAATCGCTTGCTACATAATACTCATGTAACGTTCCACCATTTGGACCAATTCGAGAATACTCGTATTTATCATAATAATAATCTTTATAACCTATAATTTCATTTTTATTCATTGCTATATCCTTTTTTATATAAACATATCAGATTTTATAACCTCTTCTAAAAAATCTATACTAGCCATGAGCAAAACTCCACATATTCAGTATTTATGCGGGTTTACAAGTCATGGCAATCTCTTTTATCGCTACAAATTTATAGTAACAACCAGCTCCAAATGGTATAATTAAGTTGTCAAAATCAATTCACCGAAAGGAGCTGATTGTTATCTATCGTCAAGAAATTTTAAAAGACATTCGCCTTTTTACCTCTCAACCAGTTACAAAATTTTACGATTCACTTTTTCTGAATCTTGATTTATCCTTTATTACTGAATTCCCTAAAACCGGACGAAAAGGCTTTTCAAATCATGCTATGATCTGTGCGTTTATCGTCATGAAATGCGAAGGATTTTCAATGATTACAGATCTTGTTAATTATCTTAACAATAACCTTCTTATCGTCCATTACTGTGGCTTTGATACCTCTGCCCCGTTACCATCTTACTGGACTTTCGATCGTTTCCTAAAACAGATCGATAACGATATGCTTTCATCTATTATGAAATCTCAGGTACTTTATCTTTCAAAACAAGGCATTATCGATACCTCTTTTATTGGTTTGAATTCAACTCCAATCGCTGCAAACACTTCACAGAATAATCCAAAATCATTTTTATCCAACAAATTTAAACCTGATAACCAACCTAAAGCAGATGTCGACTGTAAACTTGGTGTACATACTGCTTCTAACCAGACAAACGAGAAAAAATATGAGTTCTACTGGGGTTACAAAAATCATGTACTCGTTGACTGTATTTCAGGTCTTCCCATTTATGAGTTGACCACTACTACCAATGTCTATGATTCCACGGTTGCACTTGACATTCTTGCTGACACACATACTTTTCTACCTGTAACCGAGTGTACTTTCCTTGCTGATAAGATGTTAAAAATATCTATAATCAGGTACAGGAACTCTATCATGGAAAATATATCATTCCTTTGAACAAACGAAATACCAAAAGCCCAAAACTTCTTCCTCAGGGAAATCCTGTCTGTGAAGCTGGTCTTGCCATGTGGAAAGATGGTAAATTTTCCAGTAATGGATGCACTCGTCAAACTGATTTCTTAATGTCTGCGGGACCTTAAATTCCTTTCCGGTAATCGAATGCTCTGACATAGTGTTCAGAACTTCCGATATCAACTCCGAGTACTAAAGTTGATTCTGTGACTTGTTCAATCTTTTGATTCTGTGTATAATTCATTATAAGGGCCTCCGATAATTAAGATATTTTTCATCCACCAAGATGATATCTTAATTATACTGTGAGGTTCTTCTTTCATCTATGGAGATTCTGCCTCGCGAGAGCCATCATTCCGGTGTTGAGTGAGCCGGTATTCCGGCTAACATTAATCCACTTTGATTTTGCTTAGGTGCTATTTATGAGAGTGGACATATCTTGTCAAGCCCTTGCCGCCACAGCGGTGCGATAGCAGGCTTTATAAGATGTGTTCAATCTCATACCCTAGCTGTAGAAAAAACAATTGTAAATGAAGTGGCTCACTTTACACCGGACAGATGGATCAATTAGCACCAGATTATTCAATCTATTGACATTATTTATGAATTACAGGAATGCTTAATATTTTTACATAATTTTTCTACCAATTTCCTCAACCCATCCAATATAATCTGAAAGATTTTTATATGCGCTACTCCAAACTTTTGAAGCACTACTATATCCAATAGTTATACTTTCCTGTCCATCATCAGATACTCCCGTTGCTTTGCAAAACACATGTCCTGCGGAATACATTTTGCCTGTACTAGAATCAATAGCATCACTTACATCAGATTCTGCCATAATTCTATATGCTTCTCCCGATTCATTAAATCGATTTACCATTCCAGAATTAAAAATTTCAAAATTAGATAAATTTCCAAGAACTCTGTTCATTTCTGCCTTCGGTATCTTTTCATATTCCGAACAAAATGTAGACACAATTTCTTCATAAATCGCCTATGTATGAGATTGTGAATAAATATGTAATAAACTTAATGATTTCTGATAATGACTTTTTTGTATTAAATGATTATTTTGTTTAGAATTTTTGGAACAATTTGTTCTTATTTGTACAATTTATTTTGTAAATTGATTTCTTAATGTCCATGGGAACTTAATTTAATATTAGTGCTACGAACTCAGAAAAACTATTTTAAGAATTTTAATTGTACTTGCTCCCAATATGGTAAATCATTAAACTTTTTACCTATTCTACTTCTAATCATCTCTTCTATTTCTAGTTTATTTTCTGTAAAATTTTGCTCTTGTGCAAAATTAGTATCGAATAAATCTATAGCTGTTTCCCTTGGAATTCCCATCTCAATCATACATCTAGAAATATTATCAAAACTTCCTGTTTGCATGCATGTTAAAAAAGAACTATCAGGTTTTTTTATATCATATATAGGTTTTAGGAGCATAGGAATATTAAATGATATTATATTCTGGAGTAATTCTATAGTTTCTTCAATGTTGTCCATTCCATTGTCACCATCGTATCTTGAATTATTTAAAATATCATACAGTTTTACACCCTTAGCCCACTTTATACCGAGTGCAACCATTATACCTCTATTTCTACCTTTTCGATATTTTTCCGGAATATATTTATTATACATCTCAGAAGTTTCCTTTGTATCTCTTAATAATTTAAGAATTTTATCTATTTTACCTTTCGCTCCTCTTTCTTTAGGTGTTGACGGTACATCTAAATTAAAATCTACATATATTTTATTTAAAATCAATGGATCCCAATATCGATTTTTGTAACAAATTTCATGTGGAATTGATATTTCTTTTAGTTTCATTATGATGGCTGCTACTTGTTTTTGAGAAAGATTTATTCCTACATTTTTCATTCTTTCTTGTGAACTCATCCCATACTTTAACACAGTCTGACGTATATATGAAATTATATATCCATATTTTCTCATCGTAGAATCTATCGGCGTATTATCAATTATTATATCTTCTATTTCTCCACGAAATTCTTCGAATCTCTGCTCATATCCACTTGGTAACTCTTTTGTAACATCATCAAATAATTCTAATTGCTCATATCCCTCTGTATCAGAAAATTCATCTTCATCCATCACAAAAGTTCGTCCAACATAATCTTTCAAAAGTCTACCTGCCCTTCCTCTTAAATTTGCCATTTCATAATTAGTCAATTCTGGTGCATTATTTTTTTTAGCTACATAAAGATGAGGATTCCTTATAAATATATTTTGGGCTGGCAAATTAACTCCTTGAAGTAATGTTGTTGTACATACAACATTTTTTACTTTTTTATCTACAATCGCTTTTTCAAGAGTCCTTCTTACGTGCATTGGCAACTTTCCATGATGATATGCTACACCTTTTTCGAGAGTTTGGCATAATGCATAATTATCTCGTACTGTTTTTTTATAATACTCTATAAGAGTTGCGTTTTTATTACTTTCTTCAGGATTCAATGCTAATGCAATTTTCCTAGCAGAATTTGTTGTAGGTGCAAATATAATATTTTGATTATCTTTTCCAATATTATCAACAAATTTAGTTAAATATGCCAAATATTTATCTGTATACTGTTTTCTCCCATATCCCTCAATTAATTTTTTATTCTCTATTTCTCTTATTATCGGTTCTTTTGTAAGCGCACAATATTGTTTGAAATAATATTTGTTTCTATCTTTCTTAATACTATATGTCAAACTTAATACTGGACTTATGTTAGTTGTATGATTTATTGTCTCCATTCCAAATATATGTTCTCCAACCTTATCTATATCATCTATTCTTGGACCCGAAATTATGATTTGCTGAACATTTTTTTTATATCTAAATTCAACTAATGTATCAAATAATATTTTTGATCTTTGATCTGTATCCTCCTTGATTCTTTCAATATTTTGAATCTCATCTGCCACAAGAATCATTCTGTTTGAAAATGCAAAATCAGACTCCGAAAATGCTGCTATAGCCTTCTCTTGGGTTAATACATATATATTTCTTTTATTATTATTGCCATCCATATCAAATGAATTTGATATCCAATAATCTTCTACTCCCATACTTTTTAAAACGCTATTAAAATCTTCTGTTACCTGATTCAATAGACTCAAGGTTGGAACAATATAAACAACATCAAATTTATCATTTAATAATTTCTTCACTATTTTTAATAAAATAACAAAAGATTTTCCCGCTGATGTTGGAGCTGATATACCTATAAGCTTATCTTTGTCCATACTATTCCATATTTTCATTTGAAAATCTGTCAATAAATACTTTTTCCCTGCAATATCAATTTCATTTTTTAATTGATTTATAGTCGATAAAATTTCATCTATATAGCTGTTCAACTTACTAAAACTGCATTCATTTGAATCAAAATTCTTATCACATATTATGGCGGACGTTGGATATCCTATTCTCGATAAAAATTTTACAATTATATTTTTTAAATCATATATTGTATGATCAACATGCTCCCACATCAATCCAATTATCGTAATTACATAATTAACATCTGTTTTTTTCGAAATAATCGTCTCATAGTCTAATACTCTAATAGAATCATATATTAAATTTACATCAATAGACCTCGTTTCATAAATCAAATTAACTGTTTTGCTACCTTTTCCAGCTAAACTCTCTTACTTACAACAATTTATAGTAAAACCAACTTGAATCGTTGAAGTTTTTTTCTTCATTATATTTGAAATCAATTTATAAGCATACCTAAACCGCTTTCGGCCTGGTCAAATATATTATATCTGATATATTCAATTATTCAATCTTTACAAACATTAAACTTCTCGTTGAAGATCTTACGATGTCTTTGTATATAACATGTTAATGTAAGATGTCTTCAAAGTATCGACCTCCCTTTTATTAAACACTTCTATCTCATCGAACATTTCTGATTCTTGAACGTGATAGTAAACTTCTAACGTAGTTGATAAATGTTTATGCCCCATGAGTCGTTGTACTATTTTAACATCAATTCCTGCTTTAATCAAGTATGTACAGAAAGTATGTCGTAACATATGAGGATAGGGGTGTGGGAAATATATGGGAACTCTTTGTTCAACTATTGATAACAAATTCTCTTCCTTATTATAAGACTTTTCAAAATTATTTAATATTTTTTCAAATTGATATCTAGTTACCGGTGTTCCTAATTTAGTTGTAAATACTAAATCTCCAAATTTCTCTTCATTGCCTTTCCAATATCCATTGATCTTCTGCCTTTTCAAAAAATCTTTACTGATTTCATACCATTTTTTTAGAATAACACCAACATCTTTCACAAAAGGAATTATTCTCACAGAATTTCCTGTTTTAGTTGATGACAAAAACAATCTCTTTTTTCCATCAGCGTAAAAATTCACCAATGCTCTGCGAATATAAATTATGTTTTTCTCAAAATCTATATCCTTCCACTGTAATCCACCAACTTCTCCAACTCGCATTCCTGTGTATAATGCTACATATAACATCGCATAATACCAATGATTATTTTCATAAAAATACTGCAATAATATTTCTTGATCGCTTTTAGAAAAGTACTGATAAGAAATTTCTTTATCTTTTACCTCTTGAATACATCTTTTCTCATTAATCTTTTTATCTTTAAATGGATTAAATTTTATAAGGTTATAATCAATTGCTTTTTCAAAGCAATCATTCATATATCCTAAACAGCTATTCATAGAACTTACGGCATGTGTAGGATTTTTTGTCCAATCTTCTAAAAAATCAATTACATCTAATTCTGTAATTAATTTTAATTTTGAATCACCAAATTGCTCTGCCATTATATTTTTATATTTTGATAAAACATTTACTGCACTCTGCTCTGCAAGCCGTGGTGCTTTATATTTTTCATACCACCACATAAACCATTCGTTTAATGTGGCATTTTTAAAAATAACTCCTGGGCCTTCTTTTATGATTTTTATTCTTTTATTAACTCTGCGTTTCAGTTGTTCCAGGTTCATATCAGAATCATAAATCTCTTCACCTGCAACTCCCTTTTTTGCATAGTATAATCCATTAGCTTTTTGATAATATCCTTTACCTAAATCTTCTCCATTTATACCTTTTCCCATTAGAGATCCTCCTTTAGCGAATCATCTTATGGTTCTAACTTAATCAATATACCATATTTATGATCCATGTTCTACTTCTTTAATGTTTTTTTAGATAGCCACTTATCTAGTAGTCTTTTGTTTATATACCATCTATTTCCTATCTTTAAAGAAAACGTGCAATCTTTTGATCTTATCAATTCTCTGGCTTTTGTTTGACCAATTCCAAGATATGTGCAAAATTCTTTTAGTGTAAGTAATGGTTTATCTGCCAATTCAAGATACACATTTTTTTCTTTTTGTTTTGCAATCATAATTGCACCTCCAGTCATCAATAAATATTTTTGAATAGCAAAAAAACATTCCTTATTTAAAACTGATCATATAAATAAGAAATGTTTTTTCAACGATTCAAGTTGATTAAATTATTTTTTTGCCCGTATCAGGCCGATAGCACAGCCTTTTTAATATAGGAAAGAAAACAATTTTTTTATTTGCTTTCCTATATTAAAAATTTTTTCGGTTACACAAACCCAGAGTATCAATTTATTCTGTTCAACTCCGTCATATATCCTACATATACATTAGCATATGCGGTTATATCTGCCGATGCTTATCGGGAGTGACACTTGTACGCAACAACCATGCCAAAGTTTCATTTGATGTAATTCATGCAACTATTTATTTATCAACGTTCAAATTTGTCTCAAAATGTGTACTTTTAGGAATATTACAAATTATTGGTTTTTTTGTAAAAATACATTGCTTTTTTGTACTTTCTGGTGTATTATATTAATAGATAGATTTGTCCAGAAAAGTACAGTTTTCTGGATATTTTTTTATACTTTTTCAAAAGGACCAATACAAAACTGTTTTGGTCCTTCTTCATAACTTTGATTCCCTGGGAACATAAGTAGACTAACATGCTTCCATTATTTTTCTTGCCTTCGCATAAAAAGTGGATCTTGGCATGTTACATAATTCTGCTGCCTCTCTAACTGTTACCTTTTTCTTTATCCATAGTTTAACCAATGGATAAAAATTCTCTGGCACTTCTCTTTCTGGTCTTCCAAATGCTACTCCTCGTTCCATCGCTGCATCAATTCCCTGTCGTTGTCTTTCTTTAATTTTTATTCGCTCTGTTTCTGCAACATAACTTAAAATTTGTAATACCAAATCTGCTATAAATGTCCCCATCAGATCTTTATCTTTATTTCTTGTATCTAGCAATGGCATATCTAATACAACAATTGCCGCCCTTATTTCTTTTGTTATAACTCTCCATTGTTCTAATATTTCTTCATAGTTTCGACCCAAGCGATCGATCTCAGGTATATATAAAACATCATTTGAATCTAATTTTGCTAATAATTTTTTGTATTCTTTTCTTTCGAAATTTCTTCCAGACATTTTATCTATGTAAATTCTTTTATCTGGGATTCCCCTTTCTTTCATCATCTTGATCTGCCGAGCTACATTTTGTGTTTTACTAGATACTCTTATGTACCCATATTCTTTTGTATTGTTATTCATTTATACCTCCAAAATTGAATAAATAATAAAATTAGTTACCTTTTCAATTTTAGAGGTTTTAAATAATTAAATTATTCTACTTTGATTCCCTAGGAAGCAAAGTTTATTACAACATTATATTCAAAAAAATATCAAGGACAAACTGAATCATAATTCAACTATTCCTTGATATTTTTTGCTATTTTCTTTATTTCATCATCTACACGTAAATTGATCTGTACCGTAATATCTAATATCACTTTTTCCTTTTGTATTACAAAATTTTATGTTGTAAATAACATTCCCGTATATAACTTCGAGGTTGCCAGTATATTGGCTTTTTATCATTGTCCAAATACTTGCAGATCCATGAATGATATATCTCAATCATTTTTGAAAACCAGTCATTTCCATCCATAGTATCGAGAATCAATCTCTGATACAAATGTCCAGAATCCCATATAGACTGTTTTCGTTTCTGTTTCGTTTTTTCTTTCCGATTAATCTGATTCAAGTTAATGACTTCATCCGTAACCTGTTCTATCGGTAAACAATGATTTACTTCCGCAAACTTATATAGCCGTTTTATTTTTTTCTCTCCTAAGATATCAACGATTTCTGCCTTGCTATTTCCAGATTCTCTTGATACAGATTCGATCAGTGAACAAATATAAAATAGATCATTTTTATTCGTCTTCATCATGCACCTCCTCTGCTTTTATGAATTCAAGACAAGATAATGCTTTAATTGTGTGAAAAGATATTTGATGTGTCGGATGTTTAAATTTTGCTAATTGCAAAAAATCATCTTTTGTAATCTTATCATCAAGATAATCTTCCACATAATTATAAATCGTATCATCTGCCATTGGTCCCTCTACAATATCGTATTCATGGATACCACCATTTCTACATTTCGCAATAAAATCTAACCATTCAGAGTCTGTTGTGCTAAAATGTTTAATTTTTAAATCGGATCTTTCACGGAATTCATAAATGTTTAAATATCCTATTTCGCTATGTCTAATTGACCAAGTTTCTGCCTGTTTTCTTCTTTCTGTACAATAAAATCCCCAAGAAAAGTCTTTCGTATATCTGGCTTTTCTTATTTCTGGTTCAGAAACTATCATACTACTTCCATGATATAAAATCTTTTCCATATTATTGCCTTCCTTATTTCTACAGCGATCATTCATTCTTTCTCGGAAAAATTCGTCTGCAATATAATCTGGCGATTCTGCCCAAAATCCATTCTCTGTATGTTGTAATTGCTTATATGTTTCAGAATCATAGAAAATCTCAACCGCTTCCATAAAAGTTTTTTGAGTTCTTTCCATGATAACGTTCACGACTGTACGAATCTGAACATAGACATTTATTGAGATATCTTTTCCATTGAATAAATATTTTTTATCGCTCATCATATTCTTTTCCTTCTAAGTTCATTATAAAGAACAATGTTTTTTCTGTCTAGCAGTTGTTCCTTATTTCTTCTACTTATGCCAATCTGATATCAATCTGCAATTTAAATTTTGGTGTAAATCTTCCAAGACGCTACATTTTATTATCATATACAGCATCTTCGTTCATAAAGATCAGATATCCTTGCTCATACATTAATCTACACACAGATTTAACTTTGGTTCCCCGGGAATCAAAGTTAAATCTACTTTTTAACAGTTTATTATATCATAGGGTTTGGGATACATCCCATATTTTCAAGGGGTTTGGGGATTCGCACCAACAAGCTCTATTTTCCGTGTCGGACAAATAGGATGCTTGCTTTAAATTCATAGAATTTAAATTTCCACTTTGCTACTCAAAGTGGCATGATCATTGAAAAGAAAACTCTGCTATCACAGCCGTGAATTAAAAATTCACTTTGATTCCTCGGGAACAAAAGTTATTCAAAAATCCCCTTGATATATTTCTTTACCATGGATTTTCTTTCATTTCTAAACTACTTATGTTCCCAGGGAATCAAAGTTCCTATTGTAATTATCTATTGACAAAATATCCTAACATTATTATAATTAAGATAATCTTATTTAATTTATTTAATTTA